>JADMIO011006362.1_pt1 | contig 72147 bp, 118 predicted proteins | sample 8958161 | NCBI WGS metagenome assembly JADMIO01 (sample SAMN16585339, study PRJNA669376) | soil metagenome | isolation source: Crop rotation soil | place: USA: Cullars Rotation, Alabama | collected 2011 | reverse complement strand
AGGTGAGCCAGTGTGATTACATTTGCGGCCTAACTGTGGCCAGTCCAGTTACGCTGGAGTCACTAGTATTTAGGTGACACTATAGAAGCGGCCGCGACAACTTGTCCACGTGGAATTCTAAGCTTAGGATCCCAATGTGCTGGAAAGGCGCTAGCGCTTGTTCGCCTGCACAAACTCCACGCGAGTCGAGCTGCGCCGACGCCACTCTGGCAGCCACGCTCGGCAACGGATGTCGTGCTTCTTGCCGTACTGATCCTCAGTCGGCACACACGTACAGACCTTGTTGGTCGGCCCATACCAGGTGTCCTTGTCCCACACGCTGCACCTCACTTCCGATAACGATGGATATGACTGTTATCAGTCCATGTAGACCGTGTCGTAGAACCGGCGGAACGTGCCGTCAGTCTCCACTGAGACCAAGGTCTCGTTGATCTCGCGGAACCTGGAGATGTGAAGGTTGCTGAGGATTTTCTTGTAGGTCTCGATGGAATCGATGAGCCTGATGCTCACCACTGTGTCGTCCTTGATTGATGTGGTCGTCTCCCAGATCTCGAACGGCATGGTGCTACTCCTTTGCGTGCCTTGAGCCAAACGCTCACCGATGGGCAGCACGTGCGACAACGTGCTGCACATCGACGCGAGGGTTAGGCTGCGATCTCGTCGGCGACGCTGTACGAAGCGACGAGGTCGTTGTAGCGGTCTTCGTTGCCAAACTTGGTCAGGATGGCAAGCAGGTCGAACGTGCCCTTCCATGTGTGGTTGGGCAGACCGACCTTCGGCACGGCCGCCATGTTCACCCGATGGCCCAGCGTGCTGGCCACGTTGACGATGTCGCCGGACGTGCGGAACACGTTCGGCAGGAACGGGACAGTCTGGTTCGAGCCGTCGGCCCGAACGAACACGATGCTGCCGTCCAGATCCGCCAGAGTCATCCGAACGTAATCCGTTCCGACCAAACCGTAGGCTGTGGTTGCGAGCTTCCGAAGCATCTGTGCTTCCTTCCTTCCTGCGCATCTGCGCACAACAAGCTCGAGCTCACACGGCTCGAGACATGAAGAGGCCCGTGGCTGTCGCGCCACGGGCCTTGTCCCCTTCGGGACGTCTCTAGTATCCCGCCCACCGGGCATCCGAAACCGGGCGATGCGACCCTGTGTCGCAGTGCTCAGATCCTTACGGCGGCACAACGCTTTAGTCAGACACAGGTCTGACGATGTTGCAAACAATGTTGCGAACATCTAGGCTGCACCGATGAAAAGTTCCAAACAATGGAGGCTGGATGAAGGACGTCACGTCGGCAACGTTCCGTGACACGTTCATGACCGAGACGGAGGTCATCAAGGTCAGGAAGTACAACCAGGTGGTCGGTATCTGGGTCCCCGCTGACAAGGCCGGCAAGATCTTCACCGACCCATATGAGATGAGGCAGGAGGCGACGGTGAAGGATCTGTCCAAGGAGCTGGGTAAGGAGGCTCCCAAGCCAGACTCGAGAGGCCGCGTGTCCAAGGGTCTCGGCGAGATCCCCGGATCGAACCCGCCGAGTCAGGACATGCTCAAGCATTGGGAGCGGAGCAAGCCTGCTCCGAAGAAGTGATGTTGGGATTGGTGTTCGCGGTGGCTATGGCGACGGGCAGCTTCACGATCTATCCGTACCCGACCTACTTCGAGGGTCAGACCGTGCTGTTCGCGGTCGACGGGGCCAGCAAGGGCCAGGTCGCTTTCGACCTGAGCTGCAGTGGCGGCTCGACGTTCACCGACCGGGTGGTGGCCGGCAAGAGCGCCAAGACCAGGAACCCCGAGTACACCTGGCCGATCAAGGGCACGGGCTATAGCTGCAACATCGTCATGACCGTCGGTGGGACGCCGGTCGACAGTGAGGTGGTCAACGTCGTCGGATGAGCGTCAACTACAGACACGCCTCGATCGGCCATCACAAGAAGGGGTATACGGACCACGTCATCGAGGAGCGGTTCGACAGTCGCTGGGCCAAGGTCAAGTACGACATCCACACCAAGCTGATGCTGTGGGAGTTCGAGCACCGCCAGATCGAGCTCGGCGAGGAGACCTGGCACTTCAAGCCGTCGTGGCACAACCATGTCAGCAAGGTGGTGCGCAGGCTGGTCGGCGAGTTCAAGGAACCGGAGCGGACGTACTACCAGCGGCGGGAGCTCGGCCAGTGAGCAACTGGTTCCTGCTCGTGGGCGCGGCGCTCATGATCGTCATCCTGTTCGTCTGGGCGGTCGGGTGGATCGTCGACTGGCTGGCCAGGACCAAGGTGAGCGGGGGAGCCATGGCCCTGTTCGGGGTGCTGGTCGCAAGCTCGCTGGTGTTGGCCGGGGTGTTGGCCAAGGTGATGGGTCAGTGAGAGAGACGAGGATCCAGCAGCCGCGCTGCGTCTACGCCATCACCGATGGCGAGATCCAGTCCCGCTGCATGAAGGCCAGGGGCCACAACGGCGGGCATGTCGCTCCGGATGTGAAGGAGTACCCCTATACCCGGATCCACTGGTTCGCCGGGGATCATCGGGAATCGATCACCAAGAAGGAGAACACATGGGCATGGAGACTCCGCCCCTCGCAGCAGAAGGGCAAGAAGTCAAGCTCGGACGAGTCGGCCACTACAGCTACCAGAGCGTCTGCCAGACGGCCTTGATCGTGAAGGTCTACCCGCCGGCCTACGACTCGGAGACCGGTGGCGTCCTCAAGGTCAACGTGGCCGGCTGGGACGGCGAGGGAGACGGGTTCGCCAGGCGGGGTGTACCGGTGGGTCATACTGCCGAAAGCCCCGAAGGCGAGTTCCATCTCAACAGGGAGTGTCCTTGGAACCGGTAGATCACAGCGTCGATGAAGCCTTGATGGCGACGGTGCTGACCGCTCTCCTCATCCGGGAGGGCGGCCGGTTCACCATGCTCGAGGACGAATGGCGTGCGGCGATCCGGCATGAGTCGACGATCTGGATGGAGAAAAGCCGTGACGGTGAGGTTCTGGTCGCTCTCATCCCCAGGAAGGACGTCATCGATGGCTGACAACCACGCGGTCTTCACCCTGCCGAATGGATTGGTCATGGACCCGCTCAAGAACGACAACACGCTCACGGTCGACTGGGGTTGGTCGGATACCTACACGACCACCACCAGCACCGGCAACAGTACCCAGACGGACGCCGAGCAGCGTGCTCGCGCGCTCATCGATCAACTCCAGAACGAGGGCAAGGAGTGGAGGCGTAAGGCACAGGTGTCTGAGCGAGAGCTCACGAGGCTGGCGCGGCTGATGATGGTGCTCGTGCGACGTGAAGGTGGAACGATCGTGTTCACCGACACAGAGCTTGGGGCCGTCCAGGGAGGGCGGCTCATCTACGACGACGAGCAGGACGCGGCCGGGCTCACCCGTCTGCATGCCATCCCGGACTTCGTGGCGATCGGTAGCGACGAAGAGCCGGAGGCGGAGCCGGAGAGGCCGGACCTGGCCGGTTATCTCAGGTCGCTCGAGAACGGGACACACCTCGGCCTCCAGGGCATCTACCAGTCTTCGGCCGCGTCGCAGACGACGCTCAAGCGCCGCCCGAAGAAGAAGTAACCTGTAACCGAGGCCCCATCTCCGGTGGGGCCTTCTTCTTGTCCCTCTTGTCAGACATACGTCAGACAACTAAGGTGATGCCATGAACGCGGTCGCGCAGCGCAAACGACTGATCACCCCGAGGACGCCGATCTGGCAGCAGACCCGGCGGGTGATGGCGTGCGGCTGGTGCAAGGGTTTCATCCATGAGGAGTGGAGGAGTGGGATGAGTCGCTACGTCCACGATGAGGAACCACTGACCGATCACGAGGTCTTGCCCTACCGCGTGCGGTAGGTGGACCGAGCCAGGTTCAGGTTCATCCTGTTGGCCACCATCTCCATGGCTCACGACTATTCGCTCGAGACGCGGATCCGTCGACTGATCTCCGACCACATGGAGGCCGGGGCTCAGCCGCGCACCTTGGTGATGAATGCCGGCACGTGGAGAACCTTGGTCTTCGAGGTCGCTGGTTACAGCGGGGGCTACTTCTGGTCACCGACCAAACAGCCCTCAGAGGACGACGTCACAACGTTCATGGGTGTACCGATCCTCGTCAAAGAATTCATGCCAGACATGGAGGTCGTCGTCGGTGTCTAGACAGAACCCGTTCTTCCCTGCGTTGCTCGGCTTCACCGTGTGGACGGGCCTCGCGGTCGTGTCCAACGCCCTGTTGTTCGTGCTCGTGCCCGAGTACCGGATCTTGGCCAATGCCGGGTATGTGGCGGCTCCGGTGCTGGGCACGTTGTTCACGCTGTGGCAGGGCCGTCGACTCGAGAAGCACCCGCGCAACTTCCGCCTGTTCTACAACTACGTCACCGACGATGAACCAGCCAGAGAGCTGATGGCCAAGCCCAAGGACCCGAAAGACACCCACTGCAAGGACTGCGGCAAGGAATTCACCGTCCGCCAGAGCCAGGACGGCTTCGATCCCAAGACCGGTAGGGCGGTCATCAGCGCCAGCCTCGGCTGCCCCGATGGGGATCCCCTCCGCCAGACCGGACGAGCGGCGAGAGTCGGTGGATTATTGATGTCGCCCACCGTCTCCTTCCCGGAGTACGCCTGGCCCGACTGTGGTAAGCGGAAGACCACCGGATTGCTGCCTCCGGCCCATACCCACGATGCGGAGGTCGACACCTCTGCCGACTGCCCGGCCTGCATCACCGACATGCTCGAGAACAACATCATCAACCACCAGACAGCGATCGAGCTGCTCGACAAGGCCGGGGTCAAGGTGTGAGGTTCATGCCCGTCAGGGAATTCCTACGGGGTGGCTACCAGAAGATCGACGAGCCGACCGTCATCACCAACCGTGGATATGTGATGTTCACCGTATGGCCGGGCGTCAGGGACTACCCGCGAAGTGAGTTGCCGCCCCAGCCCCGTCCGCCGGCAGCCCCCAGCTCGGGGAAGCGACTTCCACACACGTGACCGTTCTGCTAGAGTCCCGCCAGGTCCACCAGGACCCAGCCCGAATGGCGGGTGATATTCGCTTGTTTCGGCGTCCCCTGTGAAGTATCTGACCGAGTATTCGACTGCGTTCGACGCTGGCCATCGATATACGCTCACCGTCACTTGGGAGCGTGAGGGCTTCCCGGCTGACGTGGATCAGAAGCAGGCGGGTGAGCTAGTCAGCGTCATCGGGTCCCTGCGCTACGAGCTGGCCAACCGCGAGCTCGCCAAGATGCTCGGACCGCACCATCCCTCCGTGTGGGGTGTCGCTGCGTTCTTCATGGAGCGCCTCAAGATCCACGGCACGATCGAGGAGGTCCGCGTCCATGAGTCCGACAGCGACCTCGTCGCCATCATCAGGGACGACACCGACTACTGAGTACGCCGTCGTCTCGGCGCAGTCGCTCATCCCGAACCCCTGGAACCCGAACCGCATGACGGCGGCGATGTACGCCAAGGCGCTCGAGTCCATCCAGCTCTACGGGTTCATCGATCCGCTGACCGTTCGCTTCAAGGACGGGCACTACCAGATCATCGACGGCGAGCATCGCTTCCGGGCCGGCCGCGATCTGGGTATGGACAGCTTCCCCGTCCTGATCATCAACAACCTGTCCGACGCCGACGCCAAGAAGCTCACGATCGTGATGAACGAGCTCCACGGCCAGGCCGATCCCGACAAGATGGGCGACCTGCTCGCCGAGATCCTCAACGATTCCTCCATCGATGACCTGTTGAAGGCGATGCCCTACGACGAAGCCGTCGTCGGTGCCTTCCTCGGAACCGAACTTCCCGCGTTGCCCGAGCTGGCCCCCAAGGCTCCTCCTACGGGGGCCAGCGCCGGGCAGCCTGACCCGACCGTCTGGGTCGAGCGTCTGTATCGCATGCCCAAGGAAGCTGCTCTGGTCGTCGACGAGGCGATCGAGAAGGCCAAGGACGGCGAGGAGATCGAGCTATGGCAGGGTCTCGAGCGAGTCGCGGCGGACTACCTAGCCAGCTAAGTCGACGCAAAACGTGGCGAAACGCCCATAAGTGGGTGGAATATGCCCAGAAACCACCGGAAACGGTGGATAACCCACAGAAAGCGGTGAAGTAGTGGTTTTGCTGGTCTGCGCCATCATCGCGCTTGGTTGTGTCGGTCTGAAGATCCTCTCGGGTGAGCGGGACGCGCTGACCGTGGCGGCAACAATCGCCCTGGCCGCTGGTGTGCTCCTGTACTTCCTGGCATGACCGCCGGGGGCCGGCCGCTGATCGATTACAAGGAGGCCGAGCGACAGTTCGTCGTCGAGGGCAAGAGTCTCCGTCAGATCGCGACCGACTTGGGCCTGAAGTCCAACAGCTCGATCAGCCACATCGCCCGCCGCGAGGACTGGCAGGGCAAGCGTGAGGCATACAAGGCCGCCATCGCCCGCCGCAGCTATGAAGTTGCGGCCGCAACGGTCGCCAGTCAGAACAAGGAGATCCGCGACGAGGCCATCCTGGCAGGGCGGCTGACCTTGCGCGCGTACCTCAAGCAGTTCGAGCCAGACCCATCGAACCCGAACAAGAAGCCGCCGAACATCACCCCGCGCGATGCGCAGGTGTGGGCGGCCTATCTGCTGTCCGAGACCACCGATCCGGGCTCAGAGAACACCGAGGCCCCTGATGTCCGCAACGTCACCCCCCCAGACGCCGATCTCCTCCGACGAGTTGTCGAAGCTGCTCGAGGACGAGTCGCTCCCGCCGGAAGTCTGGGGGCAGCTCCTCTGGTCGAGCCTACGAACACTCGCCCCAACTGACGTCCTGGCGTACGGCGAGTACGTCTTTCGCATGCGGCCAGCGCCGCATCACGTCGAGATGATGGAGTGGATCCTCGAACGCCTCGCCAACCGCGAGAACGGGGTCGCGCTCCTGCCCCGAGGGCACGCTAAGACGACCTGGTTCAACTCGATCATGTTGAGTTGGCTGGTGTCGAAGCACCCGAACCTCCGGGTCGGGCTCATCTCGAACACGGCCAAGCAGTCGAATGCTTTCTCGCGTGCCGTCCGCTTCACTCTTGAGGCGAACGAATACCAGCACGACGTGTTCGGGAACCTGACGGGGAAGCACAAGTGGAACGACGTCGAGTGGATCCGCAAGGACTCGGCGCTGCTTGGCACCAAGGACGTCTCGATGTACTCCGCTGGGGCTGGTGGCGCGATCATCTCGAAGCGCTTCGACCTCATCCTGTGCGACGACATCTTGGACGAGGAGAACTCGATCAACCCCGAACAGCGGGAGAAGGTCGAGAACTGGTTCTGGAAGACGCTCAAGCCCTGTCTCGTCCCTGGCGGTTCAATCATCGTTATTGGAACTCGATGGGCCGAGGGGGACCTGTACCAATCCCTCATCGAAGACAAGAAGTGGCCGTCGATCGTGAAGGGCGCGATCTACTACGACGAGGCCGATAAGGAGCACAAGAAGCCCAAGGCACTGTGGCCGGAGATGTGGCCGCTCGACAAGCTCGAGGCAGAGCGCCGGGACATGGGATCGGCCATGTTCGCCTGCTCCTACCTGAACGACATCTCGGGCCTGATGGCCGGCAATATCTTCAGGCGTGAGTGGTTCAACTACTTCGACGAGCTGCCCAACAACCCCGCCGGCTATACCTGGACGATGGGCGTCGACCTGGCGTCGTCGGAGAAGCAGCGAGCCGACTACACCGCCCGGGTGGTGGTGGCCAAGGACGACGACGGGAACTCGTACGTCTTCTCGGTCAACCGAGCCAAGATCGAGACGGGCCATCGCGAGTTCGTCATGGATGGAGCGATCGCCAACCCGCTCATCTCCAAGATCATCGTCGAGAACAACCAGTTCCAGGGAGCCTTCGTCAAGGACCTGATCGCGTCGACCATGTTGCCCATCGTGGGCAAGAAGGCGGAGGTCGACAAGGTCACCCGCGCCCGATCGGTAGCGGCGCGCTACGAGTCCGGCAAGGTCTTCCACCACAAGAGTCTGGCTGGCTCCGACTTCGAGATCGAGCTCCTCCAGTTCCCCAAGGGCCACGACGACATGATCGACGCCCTGGGCTACGCGATGGAGACAGGTGTCGGCGGGGCGTACTTCGGCTCGTTCAGGCAACGGAGGTTCTGATGGCTGGCATCGAGAAGCAGCATCACCACAATCAGAACCAGATCGTGGTCGCCACAGCGGACAACGCCAAGTTCATCCGTGACCACAAGCACCGCGCCGACCAGATCTACGCCGTGTCGGGGGACCCCAAGGAGCGCGGGCTCGGCAAGAACCACCTCCACACCGCGAGCCAGGTCACGTAGTGGGCTGGTGCCAGTGGTGTCTCGAATGGTGGATCGGGGATGGCTGCGAACACGTCGTCTACTGGGGTGATGGCTGTGGCTGTTGAGCTCGAGTTTCGAGACGGCGTCCACGCCGTTGCTGATCACGTCGCCTGGCTCATGCGAGGCGTCGACACCACACAGATGACGGTCGAGGAAGCGATCCGCGCCTCTGAGAACCAGAAGGTCAAGGACTTCCTCAACCAGGCGCAGCGAAAGCTGGTCGCCAAGCACTTCCGGGAGCACCAGCGCTGATGGGGATCGTCCGGGATCTCGTTCGCCGGGAGCAGACCGCCCTGACCGTCGTCAAGGACCGTCAGGCGCTGCCATCCAAACTTGATGCTGGCACCTCTGCCGTGGCCTTCCAGTGGGATGGTCGGGTACCGGTCCAGAACGCCCGTGTCTACAAGCACTGGGCCAGGACGTCCGAGTGGGTTCGGGGTGCCATCCAGATCCGCAAGACGCAGATCAGCTCCGCTGAGTGGGACATCGTGCCCTACGACCAGCGCAAGCCGTGGTCCAAGCGCCAGGCCGAGCGGATCAAGATGCTGTTCCAGACGCCCAATCCGGCGAACGACAGCTACCGGACGTTCATCGAGCCCATCATCGAAGACCTCCTGACCCTCGACGCCGGCTGCGTCGAGAAGGTGCGCAGCCTCGACAACAGTCTCGTCGAGTTGTGGCCGGTCAACGCCGAGTGGGTCCGGGTCAACGCCCTGTGGGAGGGTGATCCGAACGCCGCCCGTTACTACTGGTACCCCGACGGCTACCAAGAGAAGGCCCGCTGGCGGAACAACGACTTCATCTACATGATGGCCAACCCTCGGTCCGACTCTCCCGTCGGCCTCCCGCCGCTCGAGACCCTCCGGGCGGCGGTTGAGGCCGAACTCGCGGCCCACGACTACAACCGTCGGCAGGTCGAGAACGCGGCCCCCGACGGCATCATCGACCTCGGCGAAGGCTTCACCGAAAAGCAGGTCGATCGGTTCCGCGAATACTTCGAGTCCGAGGTGGCAGGCCGGGGCCCACTGGGCTTCATCGGTGGCTCGAAGGGCGCGCAGTTCGTCAAGTTCCGCGACTCGAACCGCGACCAGCAGTTCCTGGAGTGGCAGATCTACCTCGTGCGCAAGATCGCCGTGGTGTACGGCGTCACGCCGCAGGATCTCGGCGTCACCTTCGACATCAACCGAAGCACCGCCGAGACCCAGATCCAGATCTCCGAGGACCGAGGGCTCCGGCCGCTCATGTCCCTGCTCCAGGAATACCTCACCGAGGAGATCGTCTGGGACGACGCCTTGGGTGGGCAGGCCAACAACCTGGCCTTCCGCTTCACGGCGCTCAACCTCAAGGAGTCGACGGCCAAGGCCAACATCTATGAGAAGGCGCTGGCTGGCGTCCCCTGGCGGTTCATCAACGAAGCGCGCATCGATGAAGGCCGCGAGCCCATCCCGGAGATGGAAGGCAAGCTCGTGATGGAGACGCCCCAGGGTGCGCTCGACATCAGCGACGTGCCGACCGTCCGCGAGTTCCTCGAGATGCAGAACGCGGCCAAGCAGGGTCCGCCACCGTCCGCCGACAAGAACATCGACGTGATCGCCGAGCTTGCCGGCAAGGTGCTTTCGATCATGGGTGACGAAAAGGCTGCCGAACCCGCCCCACCGCCGCCCAGTCTCAACAGCGGGGAGGACGTTGCCGCGTCCCGGGGCGTGTTGGCAGCCATCAAGAGTATGGCCGAACCCCCGACGGTCAATGTCGAGCCCCCGATCGTCAACGTGGCTCCCCCAGTCGTCAACGTGGAGCCGCCCGTGGTGAACGTAGCTCCGACGCCCGTCACGGTTCCGCCGGTGGACATGACGCCCATCAGCGATGCGATCAAGGAGCTGAGGGCTTCGCTCGCCGAGCTGAAGGCTGAGAAGCCTGAGCAGCCGGTGGTGCGCCGGGAGGTCAAGCGAGATCAGTACGGCCGGATCACTGAGGTCATCGATCACCGAGGAGAGTGATGCCCGGAATCCGTGTCCAGCACCCGACTCAGCGCAATGTGCGCTACACGGTGGTGGAACCGCTTATCCCCTATCCGCAGGGGTACCAATGCACACCGCCTGAGTTTGGCGGGTGCGGCGTCATGCACCAGTTCAAGACGCACCACCTGAATCTCGACAGCACGGGCTCCGTGATCCTGTCGACCACCGTCTACGAGCGGCTCAAGCACCGCCTTTCCGAAGACGGCTTCATCACCACCAACGAGGTCCAGAAGCCTCCCCGCCTGGGGATCGGCATGGCCGCAGGTAAGGGAGCTACGCCCGACATCACGATCGTGCGCAGCCCGAATCACAAGGAGCCGAATAGTGGCTAACGCCCTGTACGTCGCGTATCGGAACGGTGTGTTGGGTTCGTACGCAACCCCGGTCGATCTCGATTCCGACACCATCAAGATCGTCCTGACCGACCACGGCACCGACACGCCGAACACGACCACGGACGACTTCTACAACGACATCAGCACGGGCACCGTCGGCTCGATGAGCTCAGCGCTCACGTCGAAGACGATCGGCTCGGTCGCCGCTGGCGTGTTCGACGCCGACAACGTGACCTTCACGGCCGTGTCGGGCAACAGCGCCGAGTCGGTCAACCTGCTCAAGGACACCGGCGTCGGTTCCTCGAGCCCGCTGATCGCCTACTGGGATACCGGCACCGGTCTTCCCGTCACCCCGAACGGCGGCGACATCACCGTCACCTGGAACGCGTCCGGGATCTTCACCTTCTGATGCGCTTCATCCCGAAGCAACGCTCGTTCTGCGCGGGCTGCAAGAAGGAGATCGTCGAGCGCAAGCGCCGCCCATGTCCAGATTGCGGTTCGTTGAACCGCGTCGTAGCTCGATCGGCCGAGGACAACTTCCCGGTCGCCGACAAGGTGTAAGGAGACACACCGATGGCAACGAATCAGGGGCGCAATCACGAGCCCCAGTTCACCCAGGTCGGGAAGACCCTGTCCCGGGTGTGGAACGGCGAGGTCGACATCGTCCATGGAGCCAAGCTCCAGGAGCGGATCAAGATCGGCCGGAACATGGTCCACGCACTGATCATCCACGAGGACGGCTCGTGGGAGGATCTCGGCAGCAACCACAACGTGCTGACCACCGCCAACAACGGCGGGCGCGACCAGATCGCAGCGATGCTCGGTGGCAGCCTGGGCTTCGGCGTGTCGGGCACCATCGCCACCGCGTCGAGCGCCACCTCGATCACGGCGACCGGCACCCCGTTCGTCGCGTCGGCCTACATCGGCAACATCGTGATCGCCGAGGAGTCGACCAACGCACCGGTCCATGCGACCGTCGTGTCGAACACCACGTCGGTCCTGACCGTCGATGCGTGGCGTAACGGCGACGACTCGTCAGGCACCACGCCTGGTTCGACCGCGAACTACAGCATCTTGGCGGGCAACGCGCCGGCCCGCTACATCGCCCTGACCGAGAATGCGTCGGCAGCCTCCGCGTCGAGCACATCGCTCACCGGTGAGATCACCTCGGGTGGCCTGGGCCGTGCTCTGGGCACCTACGCCCACACGCTGGGCGCTTCGACCTTCACCCTGACCAAGTCGTTCTCGGTGACGTCGTCGTTCCCGGCGGTCCACCGCGCCGGCCTGTTCCAGGTCAGCACAGCGTCCTCGTCCTTGCTCTCGTTCGAGACCGTGCTCAACGCGGACGCGAACGTGATCAACGGCGATACGCTGCAGGTCACTTGGACGATCACCATCTCGTAAGCCCGGCGGAGATCGACAGTCTCTGGTTCAACGTCAACCAGCAGGCTGGTCGGATCCGGCAGCTCGAGAAGCTTCAAGACGTCTGGGATACCCCCTGGTGGAAGCTGGCCATCTTCGTCATCGACGGATGGCCACTCCGCCGGGTGGTGCCTAGACCGCAATGGCGTCCATGGCGGAGGTGGTGGACTAGCTAGATGTCGACGCAGCTTTTCCTCTTGCTTGAAACAGGGTCATCGGTTCCGGACTACGTGAAGATCAAAAACGGGCAGCCGTATACCAGCCTAACAAGCACTGCCCTGTCGTGGTCCGATGCTCAAGGTTTTCTCGGAACCTCTCGCGGAAATGGCGATGCGGGGACCTCTACGTGGAACACCGTGACAGGTCCCACGCCTGGCATCGACAAAGACAACTTCGGCGCGATTGTGGTTGCCTATCAATCGCCGCTCTTGTCGGCGGCGGCGACCATCAGCGGTACGATCACCTGCAACATCTGGGCGTCAGAGAGCAGCATGAACGCGAACGCGGCCATCAACTTCAGGTTTCTGAAGTGGGATTGCAGGACGGGCAACGTCACCGAGTTCGCGAAGACGGCGCGCACAACAGAACTAGGAACAACGATCGGGGTCAACAACTTCACGGTGACGCCTACCAGTACGGCGTTCGGGATCGGTGATCGGATCGTGGTCGTGCCGTTCATCGATGACGCCGGGACGATGGCATCAGGCTTCACTGCCACCTACACGGCCGACGGAACTACGGCAGGGGCGAGTGGAGACACATACGTTACCTTCACAGAGAACCTCACGTTCTCTACGACGACCCCAACTGGCACGACGGTCTACCCGACGACCACGGCTGCTTCTGGCGGGTTCAGTCCCGACTACACGGCACCGTCTTCCCTCACAGCATTCACGACGGCGAATGAGAACCCCATCTCACTGGGTGGCACGTGGTCGAACCTCGACACTTCACTAGCCGGGTCCATCCAGATCACATCGAACCAGGCAGCCCCTACATCGACTTCGTTCGGTGCGTACTACTACAACGTCCAGAACTACGGGCCTGATGTCAGTGCCTACTGCACCGTCGCGGCGACGTCGTCTGGGATCGCTAGGCTGGCTGCCAGGATTCAGGGTGAAGGTGGCTCGGCGACGTGGGACGGCTACTGCGTTTCCGCGAACACGAATAACGGCAACTGGCAGATTGCCCGGGTTGACAACGGCACGCTGACCACACTCTTGGCTTCTGCCTCCAGCTCCATGACGTGGTCTAACGGCGACAAGCTCGGTATCAGTTGCTTGGGCAACAGGATCTCGTTGTGGTACATGCCGAATGGTGGGTCTGTCTGGCAGCGTCTGGGGACTGCGATCGACACGACGTACACGAGTGCCGGCAAGGTCGGCCTGATGCTCGGCAACAACACCAGCTTGCGCATCGATGACCTGTTTGTCGGCGGAACGCAGTGGGACTTCGCATACTCGGGTGGCACTGAGCAAGAGGCTTGGACCTCGCGGGGTGGCAGCTCGCAAACGGCTGTGACGAATACCGTCACCGGCCAGACGTCGAGCATCCAGGTCACTGACACTGCGGCTGGCAGCCTTTTGGAGTGGTATACCCGTCCGCTTACAGCCTTCACCTTGTCTGGCCCAGTGCTGATCAACCATCGTGTTCGTGAGTCGAGTTCTTCAGCGAGTCTCACGTTTCTCTGTGAGATCGCTGTGGTCAATAGCGATGGCACTAGTCCAATCGTTTGGGCGATGAACGGGTGGGGCAGCACAAGCGTCGGAGCCCCAGGAACAACTGATGCTGCTGGGGTCTTCTGGATGGCCGGTCCAGACACTGCTGTTACCAGCGGCCAGCGTCTTCGGATTCGATGGTTCATCGATGACGCGTTTGCATCATCGGCCGCCCAAGCGGCGATGGCAACGGGCTTCACTGGGACATTGACCTATAACGGCGCATCGGGCGGAGCTGCCGGCGACACTTTCCTGACGTTCAGCAACACCTTGACCGAGCTCACGACCAAGTCCCCTCCCTTCCGCCATAACCGGCGCTGCATGATCGTCCGCTAGGAGAATCCAATGGCCCAGCCCCGCCTTTACACTGCGTCCTTTTCGGCTGTTGCGACCACGACAGCGACGGATATTTTCGAGCTCACAGCGGCGGCGGATCGTCCGATCGACATCGTCGGCTGGACGATCTTCCAGACGACTGACCTTGGGGATTCCCAGGAGGAGGTCATCGACCTGTCGCTGCAGCGTGGCGTCACGGCCGGCTCTGGCGGATCCTCGGTCACGGTGGTGGACTACGGTGGTCGAGGCGAATCGACGACCGACACCACGGTTAACCGGATGGTCACCACTGCCCACACGGGCGGAACCGTGATGTTCCGCAAGGGCTGGAATATCCGCATCCCTGAAGAGTTCTGGTTGCCGCCTGAGCTCTACGGGTACGTCGACGCCGGCACAGATCCGGTCACGCTGACGATGACCGCACCAGCAGACTCCATCACCGTCTCGGGATCCATCTTCTGGCGCGAGTACTAGTCGTGTGGGTGTCTATCGGAGGGATCGCCCACTAAGGCGTCGCCACCGTTGGATCGGCACTTCTGGTGTCACGACCAACAAGTCGGCGACTGCCAGCGATAGCGTCTCGCTCAGTGAGAGCGTCGCCAGGCAGGCGACCCTCTCACGCACCGCCTCTGACTCGGTCACTGCCGGGAACTCCGTCTCGAGGACGGTCACCAACCTCCGGACGACATCCGATTCGGTAACAGCCGGCGATTCCGTCGCCAGAACCGTCACCGATAACCGAACTGCGTCTGACTCCGTCACCGCTGGGAACGCGGTCACCCGCACGCTTACGAACCTGCGGACCCTGGCCGACTCGGTCACCGCCGGTGATGCTGTCTCGCGCCTGTTGTCGCTGTTCCGCAACAACGCGATCTTCCAGGATCAGTTCAGCCGAACCAGACCAAGCGACTGGGGCTCTGCGGATACCGGCGGAGCATGGACAAGCTCGTCCGCCCTATCCGTTGCAGGTGGCGCGGGCGTCGTAACGGAGACGAACCCGGCCGGCGGCCTGAACACCATGCAGTTGCTGGGCGTGTCCGCCCGCGACGTCGACGTAACGGTCAAGGTCAAGCGCAGTTCAGTAGCTCAGCCCGGTGCGCAGTTCTGGATCGGTGCTCGGCAGAGCTCGTCGACCGTTGGCTACTTCGCCAGGCTCGATCACGGGACTCCTGGTGCCAACTCGCTGAACGTCCACCTGTTCAGGGACATCGGCGGCACGGAGTTGCAGGGTCAGCCGACGTCGTCCCGAGAGGGCGACCCGATCGCCGATACGTACTACAACTTGCGCTTCCAAGCGATCGGCGCGAGCCCGACCACGCTTCGGGTCAAGGTCTGGAAGCAGGGCAACTCCGAGCCTGCGGGCTGGGATATTGAAACCACCGATAGCACGAGTGGGTACCAGGTCGCGGGCTGGGTCAGCCTCGACACCAATATGGCCCCGGAAACGGGGACGATCACTCACTCGTTTGACGACTTCGTCGGCTACTCCGAGCTCGTCAGCGTCACCGATGCTGTCGCCACCACCAAGACCTACCTGCGGACCGTGTCCGATACGGTCACAGCAGGTAACACGGTCTCACGGGCCGTCAGCCTGGCCAGGTCCGTTGCAGATACCGTCACCCAGAGCGATTCCGTCGCGCGGGTGGCAACTAACCTGCGGTCAGCAGCCGACACGGTCACCCAGTCCGAGTCGGTCGTTCGAGTCGTCAGCCTGACTCGAACTGCTGCCGATAGCGTCACCGTCTCCGAGTCGGTCGCACAGATCCGGACGGTCGTCCGAAGCCTGACCGATACGGTCACTGCCGGGAATACGGTCGCCAGGACCCTGACCAACATCAGGACGCTGGCCGACAGCATCACGGCATCGGACACGGTCTCGAGGATCGCGACCAACCTGCGGTCGGTCACCGATACGGTCACGGCCGGCAACACCGTTGCGCGTGTCGTTACCAATCTCCGAACGGCTGCGGACACTGTCCTCGCGAGCGATGCCGTCACCAGGACGGTCTCGCTGGCGAGGACAGTGGCGGATGCGGTCACCGCCGGTGATACCGTCTCCCGGACGCTGTCGTTGGCCCGATCCGCCGCTGACAGCGTCACTCAGTCCGACACGGTCGCTGCGGCCAAGGTCAACCTGCGGGTCGCCGCTGACAGCTTCACGGCGTCGGATGCGGTCACCAGGACCGCCACGCTCTTCAGAACGGCGTCGGATAGCGTCACAGCCTCCGAGACCGTCAACGGCGTCAAGGTCACGCTCAGGTCTGCTGCCGACAGCATCACCGCAAGCGATGCGGCCACTCGGACCGTCAGCCTTGCTCGAACGCTGGCAGATGCGGTCACGGCGTCCGATACGGTCGCCAGGATCGTCACCAACGCCCGAACCGTCAGCGACGCGTTCGCGGCTGGCAACACGGTCTCACGGACCGTCAGCCTCCTCCGAACGGCGGCGGACTCTGTCACCGCCGGGAACACGGTCAGCCGGACGCTGACCAATCTGCGCACCGCCGCAGACAGCGTCACGCTCAGCGACTCGGTCAACCGGGTCATCTCGTTCATCCGAACCGCCAGCGACTCGGTCACGGCGGGCAACACTGTCAGCAGGACCGTCTCGCTCGCGCGCACGGTCAGTGACAACGTCACGCTCGGCGACGCGGTCTCGCGTGTCGTCTCGCTCGCGCGATCGGTGGCCGATGCGGTAACTGCCAACGACACCGTCAGCAGGATCCTGTCCAACCTCCGATCGGTCACGGATGCCGTCGATGTCAGCGATGAAGCTGAACGACTCACCGAGCTGTTCCGCGACATCCAGGACTTCCTCAACACCAATACGTCGGTCGATGCCCAGACCACCGCCAACACCATCTTCCTGGGCCGCATCGATCAGCCGGCATCGACGTTCGATCCAACGGTCACCTCGACCGCGAACATCGATCTCGGCCTCATCGACCGGACGGCTACGCCGTTCGACCCAAGCGTCGATCGTGGCGCGGCAGCCCTGTCGGTCGGTCTCATCAACCAGACCGCCAGCACGTTCACCCCAACGATCAGCACCACAGCGAACGTTTCGCTGGGCCTGATCAGTCAACCGGCGACGACGTTCACTCCGACCGTCACCGCCACGAGCTCGGTCTCACTCGGTCGGATCACCCAGACCGCAGCGACCTTCGCACCTACCGTCACGGCGACGCGGCTCATCTCCTTGGGCCGCATCGACCAGGCCGCACAAGCGTTCGCTCCGAGCGTTCAGCAGGCGACCCAGCAGGACATCCTGCTTGGTCTGATCCAGCAGCCAGCGACAGCCTTCGCACCGAGGGTCAGCGCTGGAGAACACAACGTCCATGCTGGTGGCTCCTGGCGCGGCTTCGCTCTCGTCGAAGAGAAGCGTCCGCCCGTCGATCAGGATCTCGAGCTGGCGTTGATCAGAGCAACCGCCAAGACGTTCACCCCAGTCGTCGTGGCGTCGGAAGACGAGGCCCTCTTGGGTCTCACCGATGAGGATCTTCTGGTCCTCGTGTAGGAGGTAGACATGCCGCTCGTGTCCCCGGAAGGGATGCCCAAGAAGGGTCCGAACGAGGAAGTCGACGAAGCGAAGGAGGCCAAGGCGGCCGCCGATCCGTCGGTCGATGACCCCAAGTACATGCCCAACATCGAGCCTCAGACGGGCGACGGTGGCAGGGCCGACGCGAAAGAGGTCGCTGACCCCGACGCAGAGCCGAACCCCGACAACCCGGCGAACTCGCCGCAGGCAGACAACGACAACGAGGAGTAGGGATGGCTACCAAGACGACGACCAAGAAGGCGTCGACCAAGAAGCCGTCGGCCAAGAAGGTCGACAAGGTCGATACGACAGTCGAGGGCGATGAGACCAAGGTCAAGCCCTCACGCTCGACGACCGGCAACATCCGGCTCGATCCGAACCTAGCGCTGATCCCCGGCAACTCGGTCACCTTCGTGGCCCCTGCCAAGGATGGGCGTCTGCAGGCCAAGATCATCACCGCCCGGGATTCGTGGCTGGTCGCCGCCTCAGTGCGTGGCGATGAGGCGCGTGTCTCGAAGATCCTGGAAGTCCCCGGCGACATCACCGTCGAGTTCTATGCCGACGGAAAGAAGTACGCATCGGGGAGCTGGACGGTCGGCTGACCGTGAAGCGAGTCCTGGTCACAGGTGGGTCCGGCTTCATCGGACGCTACGTCTGCGAGGAGTTGGCCGAGAGAGGCATCAGGCCCGTCGTCTACGACCACGTTCGGCGCGACGAGCCAGAGCACGAGGTCTATCTCGGCGACATCAAGGACGACGTGTCCGTCAATGAAGCCGTGGCCCACGTCGATGGGGTGATCCATCTGGCCGGGGTGCTGGGCACCCAGGAGACGATCAAGAATCCACGTCCCGCCGCCTATACCAACGTGATGGGTGGGCTGAACGTGCTTGAGGCGTGCACCGAGTACGGCACCCCGGTGGTCAACATCGCCGTCGGCAACTACTGGATGAACAACACCTACTCGATCACCAAGAACACGGTCGAGCGGTTCTGTGAGATGTACCGCAAGGAGCGTGGGACGAAGGTGACCGTGGTCCGTGCGCTGAACGCCTACGGTCCGCGCCAGGTGGCGGCAGCTCCTTACGGGCCGTCGCATGTTCGGAAGGTGATGCCATCGTTCGCCTGCCGGGCCCTCCACGGGCTCGACATCGAGGTCTACGGCGACGGCAGCCAGATCATGGACATGATCTATGTGAAGGACGCCGCCAAGATCCTGGTCAGGGCTCTGGAACACACCGACAAGAACGGACCGCTCGATAAGCCGCTCGAGGCCGGCACCGGCCGAGAGACAACGGTCAACGACATCGCCCAGGTCGTCATCGATGAAGTGAAGGCCCTCGGCATCAAGTCGAAAATCGCCCATCTTCCGATGCGACCAGGCGAAGACGAGAAGTCAGTCGTGCTGGGTGACCCGTCGACGCTCGAAGTGATCGGCTGGAACGCCGACATGATGTATCCCTTGGAGAAGGGGGTGGCTCGCACCGTCGCCTACTTCAAGGAGTATCTGAACATCACGTGAAGGTCTTCTTCACCAACTACCACATCAGCGTGAACCGGGGCCTCGTCGAGGATCTCCACGCGATCGGTATGGAGGTGATCTGCCCGACCCGCGACTTTGCCAAAGGTCGGATCGACTTCTTCGCCCCGAACGACGAGCATGCCGACATCGCTGAGCTCATCGGCTACGAGGAGTACCAGCGGCTGCCACCGCACATCATGCTCATCCCGTGCACGCAGCTCGTCGAGGACTTTCTCAAGTTGTGGGAATCCCGTGATCGGCAGGACGTTCTCGTCTTGCTGACCGCGAACTCGGATCACATCCCAGCTTGGCGAATGGTCCCGACAGACTTCCTGCTGTCGCACGACCTGACCTACCACCGCATGTGGGACGGTCCGTTCAAGATGCTCTACTTCAGCCGGCCCAGGATCCTGCGGCCGGCGAAGACGGGCGAGGAGCTCCGCCGCTCATATGAAGAGCGGAAGGTGAAGCTCTACATCAACAACCTCGAAGGCGAGCGTCACGAGGGCCTCAAGCCTGAGTACGACGCTGCCATCGAGATGCGCAAGCTGTGGTTCGATCGGACCGGTTGGCAGATGCCCATCTATGGGTATGGCAACAAGGACGGTTGGCCCAGTATGCTCGATACCCAGAACCACCTCGTGGACTCGATGTTCACCTTCGTGAGCAAGAGGCGCGAGACCTGGGGCCAGCTCATCAACGAGTCGATGCAGCTCGGGACACCGTGCATGTTCCTTCGACCGTTGCTCAACAGCACGTTCACCCAGTACCTGATCAATCCTGACACAGCGATCGTGGGTGACACAGTCGAGGAGCTTGTAGATCAGGCCCTCAGCATGAGCTGGGAGCACTACGAGTCCCTGGTCAACGAGGCGTACTTCCAGTCGCAGATGTTCTGCAATGAGGACGTCCGCCGCCAGAAGCTGAAGTGGCTATTCGACAAGGCCACAGAGGCCGTGTAGGAGAGGAAACCGATGAGCGTCGCTATCGCGATCGTGCCGGCCTCTGGCAGCGTCGTCGCCAAGGTCAGCGCCTGCCGGATCACCGTGACCGGAGCCAACGACAACGATCCCACCACCTTCGACGAGGACGCGATCCCGACCGAGGATCCAATCCCCTTCCGCCTCGTCGCCACCAAGAGCGGCATCGACGATCTCGTGAGCCACGAGTTCAACGTGTCGGCTGACGGCGAGCACCAGTGGGACAACGTGATCTTCCCGGATGACGGCACCTGGAGCGTCAAGCTGGTCGACCAGCGCGATGACTCGAACGCCGCCACCCTGTCGGTGACCGTCACCACTTAGTCGAGACCCGCAGCGCGCGAGGTGACCATGGAAGCGGACCTCTTCTTCTGGGGTTTTGCCATCGGTCTTCCGTTCGGCGTCTGGCTGGATCGAATCGCTCTGCCTCGAGCAGCGCGACTCCTGATCCGCCATGGCTGGAGGTGAGGGCCCCCGCGAACGCGACACTGAGGAGCGACTTCTTCGGCGACTGAGGGTCATCGCAGGCGTGGTCATCCTTGTGATGATCGTCCTGCTGGTCTCGGTTGATACGCTGGGTCGTCTGTTCATCGATCCGTCGTTTCGCGCCTCAGAGCTGTTCTTGGGCACCCTGATCGGGGCGCTGATGCTGATCCTTGGCATCGAGGTGGTCAGCCGGATCCCCGGTATCCCGAAGGGCGGCGACAAGTGAACCAAGGGAGTTCGATCGCACCGCACATCTTCCTGTTGGCATCGTTCCTGTCTGTCACCTGGGGTATCTACATGGTCTACACGATTCGCGAGTACCTGCGTGTCCGCAGGACTGGCGATCGGCGGACGATGGTCCGCGAGTTTCGGCGGATGCTCGTGGCCATCTGTCTGTGGAGCTTCATGTTCAGCTTCGTGTTTCGGACGGGGGCGGTCCTTCTTGGCATGGGCGACGAGACGGTTGGTCTCGTCCTCTTCTTCACCCTCACCAGCCTGAACATCATCGGCTCACTGTTTGCCGTGCTCTCGCTGAAGTTCGACTGATGGAAGACCAGTTCATCCTGCTCATCCGTTTGATCAATGCGGCTGCCTGGATCGGCCTTGCCTCCCGACTGGTCACGGACCCCACCCCCGCTGTCCCGGCAGTCCGCAACATCATCATGATCGTCGTCGCGATCGGCATGACGATGCTGGTCATCGGTGCGCTGGTTCCGTACGGTCTCCTGAACACCCAGGCGGCTCGGTTCATCTACACGGGCTACACCGCCGTCGCGGCCATCGCGGCTTTGGCGATCATCACCGGTCCATGGCGCAGATGACCTTGCACGGGCGTTATTGACCCGGTATTCTCCGCGCGAGTGAATATCGCCTGCCAAACAGGCGACAGGGTCGAATGGCGACTCGATTATTCGGGCTTTGCCATCCCCTCCTCATAAGCCGGGACCGGAGCGGCGGTATCCCATGCCGCGAGCACAGGTCCCGGTTTTTCCTCCTGATCCTTCCGAGGGAGGCGCATGTCCAAGATCCTGCTGCTCGCAGATGCGGGCGCGACGACCGGCTTTGCCCGCGTCGCTCATGGCATCGGCGATCGGCTGGTGAACGACTACGGCCACGACGTCCACTGCTTGGCGGTGAACTACGACGGCGACTACTGGCCGACCTCGATGAAGCTCTACCGGCCGACCCTACGGCAGGGCTCGGACACGTATGGGACCTCACGCTACGTCGAGCTCCTCGCGGAGTTGATGCCCGACATCGTGATGATCATCAATGACCCGTACGTGGTCCTGCGTCACATCTTCCGCAACAAGTTCGACGAGGAGCTGCTCCTCGCCAGGACCCGGCCGATCATCGCCTATATGCCGGTGGATGGGCTGAACCAGCCGCCCCACTGGGGCATCCTCCCGCAGCTCGTGTCGAAGATCCCGCCGGTGCGCGGAGGCACCGGGCCACGCCTCGTTCCTGTAGCGATGACGGAGTTCGGTCGCTCGTTCTTGGGCGGCGAGATGATCTACCACGGCGTCGACCACGACGTCTTCCGGCCCCTGTCCGAGGGGCCCATCACCATCCAGACCGGCCAAGTCATCGAGACCAAGGCTCAGATGCGAGAGGTCATCGGCATCCCCGAGGACGCCTTCCTCGTCATCAGGGTCGATCGAAACAGTCATCGGAAGAACTTCGGTGACACCTGGCGAGCTCTCGTGCCAGTCATGCAGCGCCACCAGGACATCCACGTCTGGTTCCACTGCAAGGCAGAGGGCGACCAGCTCGAGATCCCGCAGCTCATCTCGCGAGATCCGCTCACCGCTGAACGATTCCACTTCCCGGCCGAGTACAACACCAAGCACGGCTGGGAAAACTCGACCCTAGCGGCCCTATACAACGCCGCCGACCTGTTCGTCAGTACGTCGATGGGTGAAGGTTTCGGCCTGACCCTCGCCGAAGCGGCGGCCTGTGGGCTGCCGATCATCGCCCAGAAGGTCTCCTCCATCCCGGAGGTCGTCGGACCAGGTGGGTTCCTCCTGAAGCCCGAGCGCATCCATGCGACCGAGTCGGGCCAGGATCAGTGGTTGCCCGATGTGAAGAAGTTCACTGACGCCATCGAGCACCTCTACAGCTCACCAGCCCAGCGCGAGTCGTTGGGTGCCGCTGCACGCGAGCACGTGGTCGCCAGCTTCAACTGGGACACCGCCGCCAAGCAGTTCGACGAGTTGATCACCCGGGTGGCTCAGGAAGCTGAGACTCCCGCCTCGGATGGAGACCAAGATGACGGACCAGATCGAGATCCAGGAGACGAAGCCGACCTTCAAGATCTTCAGTAACGCACTGAAGGCGTTCGAGAAGGACGTCAACGGCGAGACACGCAAGTTCCTCGCGTGCACCGCCAGCTCCACGGTCAAGGATCTCCACGGCGACCGCATGACCGACGACTGCGTGCAGGGCATGGCCCCGCAGGCGAAGTCGAAGGGCATGACGATCTTCCTGAACCACTCCTACAAGGTCCCCGAAGACGTCTTCGGCAAGACCATGGATGCGAAGGTCGTCCAGCGGGCCCACAACGAGGACGGCACTCCGATCTGGGACCTCGACCTCGAGATCATGCTCGACGAGTCGAACGAGCGCGCCGTCAACACCTACAAGTCCATCAAGGACCAGGGCATCAAGTTGGGTGTCTCGATCGGCGCGATGATCGAGGACTACGACTTCATCGATGAAGAGGAAGGCTGGTGGGGCGGCCTCGAGATCAAGGCGGTCGACCTCCTCGAGGCATCCATCGTCGGTATCCCCGCCAACCAGCGCTCATGGGTCGTCAACGGTATCGAGGCCCTCGGCGCTCCCCGCCAGGTCGTCCGTAAGGCGGCCGGCCTCTCCTACAAGAAGGATGACGCCGTGGATCTCCCCGTGAAGACGTCAGTCACGACCGCCATGCCGGCCGTCGAAAACATCAACATCACCGTCCCTGGCTCGACGGTCGTCGAACCGATCGCGGCCAAGATGGTCACCCAGAAGATCTTCCTCAACGGCGTCGACGTGACCGATCAGGTCGATGTCGAGACCGAGGAGAAGGATCTCGAACCCGCCGAGGATGGCTCGGTGGAACTCAACTCAGACGTCGAAGCATCGGCCGCTCCTGAAGAGGAGACGCCGGCCGAGGGCGAAGACCCGTCGAGCGAAGTCGTGACGGAGGAGGCAGAGGTCTCTGCTGAAGCCGCCGCAGACGCTGTCGCCAGCCTGATGTCCGCCGGTGCGGACAGTGCCCTGCTGGACATCGTCTTGAGCTTCTTGGAGGGAGCGACCGAGGAAGTCGCCAGCCTCCGGGAGCAGGTCAAGACGGTGACCGCCGAGCGGGACGAGGCGCGACAGGACGTGCAGCGTGCCACCGAAGTCATCGAGACGATCGCGAAGACGCCCCTCGGACGGAAGGCACGGTTCGCCGGCCCCGTCACCAGCTTCCGTGCCCGGTTCGCCGGGTACTACGACGAGGACTTCCTGAAGTTCCTCGATGCAGGAGATGACACCGATGAATGAGGACTTCCAGAAGCGGCTCAAGGCCGCTCTCGAAGCCCTGGAGCCCGAGCTCGACAAGGCCGGAGACGCCCCTGTCGCGCCGACGGGCGAGGCTGCCGAGAAGCAGTACCTCACCTTCAGTGATCAGCTCGACCTTCGGCGCAAGCTGAAGAAGCTGAGCACGGCTGAGCTGGGTGGCATGTTCGCCCACCAGCTCAACAAGGAAGGCCAGGGCCTCCCGCTCGACATGTGGATGCGCTCCGGCGGCGGGCGGACCATCGAGTCGGCACTCGACTCGAACCCGACGATCCGCAAGGCGCTCGACACGGCAGCGGGCACGCCGCTCATCCGCCAGGATCTGGAGCCCGTCCTGTACGAGCTCTATATCCGCGAGTTCCCCGCGTGGGAGCGGTTCCCCAAGGAGCCGGCGAACGGCCTCGTGCACGCCTATAACCGCCAGACCGGTTATGGCGACGCGAAGTTCATGACGGAGCTCGGCACCGTCACGGACGACACGGCGGCCTACGAGCGGGCGACCACGCCGATCAGCATCCTGGCGACCCGCCGGGGTGTCACGCTCAAGAACCAGTACGCCACCCTCGCGGGCGGCGCAGGGTTCAACCCGGAGCAGCTCGAGCTGCAGGCCGGCCTCCGCGCCATGGCCCACAAGATGCAGAAGACCATCTTCCAGGGCAACGCGACGGTCAGCTCCGGCACCGCGAACGACGAGGACGGCGAGTACGACGCCAACGCGTTCGACGGCCTTCGCAAGATCCTGGCCGGCAACGCCGAGGACGTCGACCCGACGGGCTCGACCCCCGAGAACATCCGCGCCGCCTTCAACCGGCTGGCGATCGAGCGCCTGCAGTCCGCAGGTCGCCCGAGCGTCATCTACCTCGACCCCGAGGCGATGGGCCAGTTCGATCTGCAGCAGGACGACCTCGTCCGCTACATCGAGCGGGACAACATCTCGGTCGGTGTCACCGTGCAGTCGGTCAGCACGACCGCAGGGCGGCTTCCGCTCTTCGTCGTGCCGGGTGACTCGATCGGCGAGTACACGAAGTCGGCACAGACCGTGTCGGACGCGTACGTCATCGACGAGTCGAACGTCTCGATCCCGTACCTGGGCTCGGACGGTCCGACCGTGCTCGACATCCCCATGGGTGTGAGCGGCCAGCTCGTCCGGCTGTTCATCATCTTCGGGATGTGGGGCTTCGCGGTGAAGGCCACGCAGTTCCACGGCAAGGTCCGCATCCGGCGCGAGAGCTAATCGTCCAGCTCTCTCCTCCCACGCCGGAGGAACTTGCAGGGGGCGGCTCGGAGCGACACGGGCCGCCCCCACTTTTTCTGGGAGATGACCGTGGACTTGTACGTCACGCCTGATCGATACCGCGCCCTTGGGACGGGAGTCGACCTGTCGGGCGTGACAGATGAAGAACTCCACGCTCGGCTGCTGGCCGCCTCGATGGCGGTCAACGAATCCGTGAACGCTCCCGAGGGCTACTCATTCCTTGGCGGAACCGTCATCGATGAGGAGCACCTGTGGAATACCCGCCCGGCGAATCGAGTGCCCGACCCCCGCAGCTCGAGGATCTGGGTCTACAACAGGCCGTTGCGTTCGGTGTCTGGCGTACGTGTGAACGTGACACGAACCCAGTACGTCGACTTCACTGACGAGCAGGTGTTCATCGCTCACGATCAAGGTTATGTAGAACCGGTCGCAGCGCCGAACACAACGGCTCTCTTCACATCGGTCCCGCCGTGGCTCCTGTCGAGCCCCGTGGCCTACGTCAGCTACGACTACGGCTGGGACTTCCAGGTCACCGATGAAACGCCGACCACGCTGTCTGGCGGGTCTCTCCGGGCGGCCTACCAGTTTTGGTTCACCGATGAAGACGTCGTGCTGAAGAAGAACGGGGTGACGGTCGATCCCGATGACTACACGGTGGATTACGTCGAGGGGACGATCACGCCGGATTCGCCTGACGAGAACGCGCAGTGGCTGGTCAGCTACAGCTACAAGCTTCCGCCCGGCGTCGCCTCGGCCACTGCCCTCATCGCGTCCGATCTCGGCGGTGCGGCTGCGATCGCTGCCGCTGGCATGCTGGGCCTGTCGGGTATCAAGGTCGAAGAGATCGAGCTCCGCCAGTCCTCCAAGGTCAACTTCTACGTCAACCCGATCAACGCCGCAGCGCAGGTCTACCTCGCGCCGTACAAGGCGATGTTCACGACGATGCGCTGATGGGACTCGTCAGCGAATCCCAGCTCAACGCTCTCCGTGTCGTTGCCTACCAGGGACTCGAGACGGAGATGACCATCCTGCGTGCCGAGCAGGTCGAGAACGACTTCGGTTCGCAAGAGGCGTGGGTCGACATGGGCTCACACCTCGGCTGGATCCGCGAGATGTCCACGTCCAAGGTCGGCGAGATCGCCGGCTTCCTCGGCACCACGGGCACGTTCCGAGTGCATATGGAAGTCGACGTTGATCTGCGGCCGGGTGACCGGATCGGCATCGATGGCCTGCTGTTCGACGTGAGCGACACGAACTCGGACAACACCATCCGGGTGTGGATCACCGCGATCTGTCGGAGGGTCGAGTAATGGCCCAGATGAAGGTCAAGCTCAAGAGCGTCGACATCGACCGAGAAGCCCTGTCCCAGATGATCCAGAACCAGGTCATCAACGGCCTGAGCCGAGTCGTCTCGCCGCACTTCGTCAAGGCAGCCCAGAACCGCGCACCGGTCGGCACCGAGCGGAACTTCAACCCGACACGTGGAGCGCTCAAGGCCCTGGAGCTCGTCAGCAAGGAAGAGTCCGCCAAGACCAACTTCTCGACCGCTGAGCGCCAGCGCTTGGGTGAGTTGCGCTCACTTGGCAAGCGCGATCTGGCGAACGAGGTCCGGGCCAGCGACATCAAGTTCTTCCGTGGCGTCGAAGACCATGCAGGTGCGACGCCTGACCACATCGACATCGTCCGGGGCCAGGTTCGGGGCGCGTTCCAGCATAAGCCTGGGACCCTGCGCGACTCGATCCACCTCGAGTCGATCGAGGCTGCTGGGTCGGCCGTGGTCATGACGGTCATCGCTGAAGCACCGTACGCCGCAGCGATCCACGAGGGTTTCACTCATAAGGGCGGCCGGCACCATGACGGTGCCGCCACCCAGATCCCAGCTCAACCGTTCTTCGAGTGGGCGCTGCCCTCGATCACCGAGGACATCGAGAACCCGAGAACGTGGTCCAGCGAGGGGTAACCGATGGCTACGACAGGCATCGGGCCCGTGAAGCAGGCCGTCGTTAGAGCCCTGCGCGACAACCAGTCTCTGAAGGACTTGGTCGGCTCAGATGGCATCAACGAAGGCACAGAGCCGAGAGGCAGCGACTACCCCTTCATCCTCTACAACGTGTCCTATTCCACGCGCGAGTGGGATGGCACGAACGTGTTGATGAAGGTGGACATAGACGTCTGGTCCTACTCGGACGACACGGTCGCGGCAGCCAGCCTCGACCAGCTCGTTGCCGACTCTCTCGATGACGTCGATCTCAACGACTTCATGGAAGGGTCGTCCGGGCAGACCAGCTTGCTTTGTCGGCGATACGGCGATCTGTCGTCGCTCGACGTCGATGGTGCAGGCAACAGGATCTACCGGGTGGGTGGTCTCTACCGCATCTGGACAGATCAAGCGCGCACTGCCTAAACCGGCAGAAGGAACCGTACCGTGGCCAACAGCGGCACCAAGCTCCACGGCAAGAACGGCGCGATCTACATCGGCGGCGAAAAGGGCTCCGGTGGGATCAAGGTCGCGACCAAGTCCTCGTGGACCCTTCAGCGAGACCGCGACTACGTCGACGCCACCGTCTTCGGCGAGGCGAACAAGACGTATCTCGCAGGTCTGCCCAACGTCCAGGGCTCATTCGCAGGCATCCTCGATGTCTCGGGCGACCTGCTCCTGAACGCTGCCACGTCCGACGCCCAGGACCTGTACCTGTACGCCGACGACAACCCGTTCAGCGCGACGTCCGAGGTCCTCGTGGCCCACGGCCCGGCGCTGATCGATGCGACCGTCGACGCCAGCAACACGGATGCTGTCCGCATCAACGGCAACTTCCGTGCCCAGGGCTCTTGGACGATCGACCTCGGCAACCCGTAAGGGCACGAAAGAGCCCCGTCGTCCTTGGGGTGACAGGGGCTCTAGTCCATCTTAGACACTTACCGTGAGGGGTGTTCGTGTTCATCAAGCACACCACAGGCATCGAAGGTCAGGTTGAGCTCGTCGGCTACAAGGCCGTGGTGGCGATGTTCCTGAGATGGACCCTTGAGAGGCGCGGAGAAGACGGGTCGGGTAATCCGATCTGGACTCTCCGCGCCTCTTTGTCGTACCAGAAGGACGCACACCTTCTGAACAAGGCGCTCAAGAAGCGCATCACCATCAAGAGCCCTCTCGGCGAATACATCGTCGACCCCGTGCCGGGTCAGGAACTGAAGCTCGAGCACGGGACCCAACTCGTGATCGAAGGAGTAACCCTGTGTCGCGTGGAGCCCAAGTGACCAAGATCGCCGAATATGCGGGCCGTGACCCGTTCGACTTCCCGCCCGAGACGAAGTCGGTCGAGTTCAAGGGCGTCAAGTACACGTTCCGCGAGCTCACCGTCCAGGAGACGGATGAGGCCCGTGAGGGCGCGATGATCGATGAGAAGTTCGATGGCCGGCTGATGACCCGCCTGATGGTCACCACGGCGGCGGTCGAGCCGACGATGGATCTCGAGCAGCTCGCCAAGCTGCCGCAGAGCCTCTACTCGCGGATCATCGACATCGTCAACGAACTCAACGACCCCGAGGCCCTGAAGGACGACGACCCGGGGAAATCCTGACGCCGGCCGACATCGAGCGATTCGAGATCGCCCGGCTGTTCTATCACGATCCCACGAACCTCCAGCGCCTGCCGCGCTCCGAGATGCGGAAGCGGCGGGCGTACTACAACGAGGTCAAGAACCTGACCCAGCAGACCAGCACTGGTCCTGGGGGCGTCTCCATCGAGCACAGCGGATTCTCGCCCGAGGAGAACGCAACCATCATCGAGTGATGCATGGCAGCAGGTAGCGGTAAGAGCGTCGGCAAGGCCACTTACGAGATCGAAGTCATTCCGGTCATCGATGAAGAGGCCCTTGCCGAAAAACTGGAGAGTGTCGCCGAACAGGCCGGGGGAGCCGGCTCTGGTAAGGGGCGCGGTCGTAAGGGTGGCGGAGCCACTGGTAATCAGCTCACGCCCGCGATCACCAACGTCGAGGCCAAGGTCAAGGCCACCGTCGACACGACTGTCCAGAAGGACGTTCAGGCCCAACTCGAGAAGGGCGTCTTCAAGCTCAACCTCGACACCTCCGACATCCGCTCACAGATCGAGAAGGCTCTTCAGGAGCCGTTCAAGATCAGCGTCGTCGCTGACGCAGGCCGTCCAGCACCCCAGGAAACGGTCCACACCGCTCCTGTAGCGACCGGTACGCCGACCAGCACGCCAGCAACACGCGGTGCTCCGTCTGAAGACGTCATGAACGCCATGACGAAGACGATGCGGGACGGTATCGACAACATCTTCCGCAACGTCAGCGACGCGTTCGCCGCCGCCGGCAAGGGCAAGTTCAGCCAACTATCTACCGCTCCAGGCAACCAGGCCGAGAAGGCGATCGAACTGATGAACCAGTTCGGTATGCGCTTCTCAGACATGCTCAAGCTGAGCACGGGGGCAGTGCCCAAGGCGGTCGGCGGGTCGCTTTCGTCAAAGCAGCTCGGTAGGCAGCTCGGTCTACCGGCTGACGACCCCAACCTGGTGGCGCTCGACGCCAACCTGCGTAGCCTCATGTCCCGGGGGGCCGAGGGCGTCTCGCCCACTCGCAACGTCGACATCCTGTTCAAGCGGTTGAACGAGTGGGCTGCATCTGCCCCAGCTCAGGCGGCCCCTGCCGCCGCACCTGAGCCCGAAGTTCAGCGACCGGGTCGAGTCACCAACGAAGAGGCTGTGGTGGCGGCTGCCACTGAGACTCGGGCGGCGGTCAAAGAGATCCAGCGAGCCGGTGAGAAGGGCGTCAACTTCACCCGTCTCAATGCCGGTGACATCTCGTCGTTCTTCGCCTCCGCGCCCAGCAAGCCGGGTCCCCGCACCCAGACCGAGACTGGCCCGGGTCTGTTCGATCTCCAGGCGGAGCTCAAGGCGCGTGGCGCTCTTGGCGTGAACGAGCGAGCTAATGTGCGGCGACGCCGTGGCAGTGCCGGTGACATCGGCGGGATCCAGCTTGAGCCGTTCCTGCGGGCGGCTGAGTCGGGCGTCTTCCACAACGTCTTCGAACGGTTCGACGACTCGGGTACGAGCCTCGGTCTCGAGAAGGGCACGGCAGAGACACGCGGTGCGTTCGACGCGCTGAGCAGGCTGGGCAAGCGTCGCCCAGGGCAGCGCTTTGCGGTCGCAGGCCAAGAAGGCAAGTTCGAGGCTGTCCAACCGCTCCAGGCCCTGCAGCGGATGCTGATCGAGGCCACCGGGTCACCGGAGGCTGTCGAGCAACTCGGTGAGCAGCAGCTCGAGAACGTCAAGAAGGCGCTTCAGCGGGGCGCGAACCCGATCTCCGGCACGTCTGGGCCCACGAAGCGTGGTCAGGGCGGGGCGACGCCGCTTGGCGGTGCGTCGGATCTTGGGGCTGAGGCCAAGCGGCTCTTCAGCTTCATCGACTTCATCGATCGGCGCATCGAAGGTACCGAGGAAACACTTGCTCGGACCAATGCCGACATCGAGAAGTTCGCCGGGCAGGGTCGTCCGACCGAAGGGCTGGAAGAGCACGCCCGTGATCTGTCTGCCCGATTGCAGACCCAGAGGCGCGAGCGGGCTGACGCCATGCGCGAGCGTGAAGCTTTGTTCGCTGGGCCTACGCGTGAGTCGCGTGAGGCTGAGCTGGCGCGCAATCAACTCAACCAGCGGCTGGTAGCAGAGGGCGTCGGGCTCGACGAGGCCGAGCAACTGCAGCGCGGCTATCAGGCGGGCACCTCGAAGCGGGTTCGAGGCATCCTTGGCGAGGATCCCACGTACATCGTCAACGCTCTGCGAGAGCAGTTCTTGGCGAACGGCGGCCGTGGTCAGTACGAGTTCGATGAAGAGGGGAACCGAATCCCTGGTGGCAGCACGAGCCGCACGGGTGTGTCGGCCTTGGCAGCCGCCGCGTTCGGCCCCACTGGCAAGCCTGTCCGACGCGCCCGCGCTGGAGCTGACCAAGGCGTCTACGGGCAGATCATGGAGCGCCTGCCAGAGGGTACGCCTGCAGCGCTGCGGCGCGAGGTCGGGTCGGCTGTCGCTGCCATGCTCCAAGGCGTCATCGGCAACGAGCGTTTCCTATCTGACATCGTCGAAACGGATCTCAAGCGCCGGGAGCCGATGGCCAGTGTCCGGCCCGGCACGACCAGTCGGACGATCTCCTCGGGTCTGACCGGCGAGGGCCAGTATCGCTACGGCCCAGGCCAGCGTGCTGCCCTTGAGACCGACATCGCTGCTCGTGAGGCAAAGCTCGCCGAGCTCGAGGCCAAGGCTGCTCGAGGTACGCCTCGGCGCACCGGTGAAGAAACCGACCTTCAGCGCCAGGCCCGCCTTCAGACCGTTCCGAACATCCGTGAAGAGATCCGCAAGCTCACCTACGGAGCTGAAGCGGTCCCGGAGCGTGGTGAGGCGGCGATCATCGGTCTTCAGCAGATGCGCGAGCAGCTCGCCGCGTCTGAGGCTCGTCGCGAGAACGAGGCTGCAGAGACCACCCAGGCCGTCACGACCCGCCAGAAGACGATGGGTCGCACACCCAAGACAGGGGACTACTCCGTTGCGTACGCGCGTGAAGCCGGCCTCACGATGCCGGCCGAAGAGCCGCCCGCTCGCGAGTCGCTCGCCGACTACGCTGCTCGCTACGCTGGTGGGGGTGGAGCTGGTGGCGGTGGTGGTGGCGAAGGAGGCGGCGCGGGTGGCCGTGGCTTCGGTGGCGTCTCGGGCCCGATCCCTGTCGTTGTCACGAACTGGCCGGAAGGTTGGGGCGGTGGCAGCGGCAAGGAGATGCCGGAAGAGCAGTACGACCCGCGAGCGACCTACAGCTTCAGTCCGACTGAGCCGGAGCACGTCCCGCCCGAGTACAAGCCGGCTGCTCCAGGGCCAGGGCAGGTCGCTGCCGAGAAGGACTTCCTAGCCGCCCTCTTCAGCCAGATCGAGGCTGGCCAACCGAATAACCCGTTCGAGAAGCGCCAGTACGACCGCGACCAGCGCTACCTGTCTGGTGCAGGCGTGGCCGGGGCTGAGAGCGACTTCATGTCGGCTCTGTTCAACCAGATCGAGGCCAGCCAGCCGAATGTCGGCTATGAGCGCCGCCAGTACGACCGGGATCGCCGGTACATCTCTGGGACAGCGGCGTACGGCTCTGAGAAGGACTTCATCGAGGCGCTGTTCAACCAGATCGAAGCGGGTCAGCCGAATGACCGCTACGAGAAGCGTCAGTACGATCGAGAGCAGCGTTATCTGTCCGGGGCCAATCCGACTACGGCGGAGCGGGAGTTCCTCGCAGCGCTTGCTGCTAACAATCCGACCGGGCCTCGCCGCGAGACCGCGATGCGGCGGACTGCTCGCGAGCAGATCCGTGGCGGGCCATTGGATCAGGACACGATCTACGACGAGGAGCAGGAGCGTCTCCTGACCCGCCAGGAGGAGCGGACACGTCGAGAGGCGCGTCGAGCTCGGCGGCTCAACCCAGAGACGACCATCGGCTTCGAGAACGAAGCTCAGGCGCAGTTCCAGGAGATCGCCGGGACAGCGCGCATCGCCAGCCGCTCCATCCCACGTCGTGGCTTCGGCGCATCGCTGACCGACCTCATCACCGGCAGCCTGTCTGGCCGGATCGGCAACCCGCTCGAGAAGCAGTTGGCTGCCCAGGGCCGCATCGATACCGAGCTCGCCGACCTTCGCCAGAACCTTCGCGGTCGGGCCGAGGCCCAATACGACAAGCAGCGGGCAGAAGAACTCTTGCCGCAGCTCGCCCAGGGGTCGCAGCGTTGGAAGGTGGTCAACGAGCGGCTGCAGCAGGCCGACGCCGCCATCAAGGGCTACAACGTCGGTATCAAGAACTCGACCGACCTCGTCAACGAGCAGGTCAAGATCATCAAGGCCAATCGAGGTGCGGCGTTCGGCGCAGCGGCCGTTGGCTCGATCGCTTCCACGGTCAGCGGCGCGTTCACGTTCGGCCTCGGCTCAGCTATCGCAGCGCCGATCATCTCGGCTGTTGCAGAGGCCGTTACGCAGGGACTCGGGCCTGCCATCGAGCGCGCGTCAGGGTTCCAGGCGACCACTGGCCGCGTCACCAGCGCGGCTGCTGATGAGATCCGAGCGCGTGGCGGTGACGTCGGCGCGGTGGCGGGCATCGCCGCCAAGACTGGCATCAGTGCACAGTCGTTCGATCGCATCAGCCCGCTCATCACCCAGCGTGCGGACGTCGAGGCAGGCAACAAGGCGCTGCAGGAGCAGATCGACCTACTTCACACGTCGGAGCAGCTCAATCGCCAACAGCAGGGCCTGAGTGTCGATCGGGGCCTCATCGCGACAACTGGTGGGGCGTTCGGCACGCCACTGTTCGGCATCCCCTCGACGCAGGAGTTGCTGAACAAGGAACTGGCCGGCGTGGGCAGCATCGTTCCGGGCGCTAGTGAGCCTGCGGGTGGCTTGCGGGCCATGCAGGGCATGACCGGGAACGAGATCGCTGCGTTCGGCAAGGAAGTCGACATCGCAGCCTCCAGACTGAACTTCTTCAACGACGCCGCCGAGAAGGGCGGTTCGTCACTGAAGCTCATGAAGGGCAACGTCGACGAGGTCAGCCGGTCTGCCCAAGCTGCTCGCGACGCAGGCTTGTTCGACTTCGCCGCCACTCTCGAGAAGGAGGGCCTGAAGGTCCAAGGGGCCCAAACGGGCACCGATGTGCAGTCCTTCATAGCTGCCATCAACCGTGGGGCCACCACGCCCGATCCCAGGCTCCTCCTCGAGGACAGCTCTCGCGAACGACTGGCCAAGGTGCAGCAGGAAGACGCACTGCTTCAGTTCCAGGTCGGCACGCAGCTTCCGCAGCAGCGGGCGATCTCGCTCGCCCAGCAAGGCTTCGGGTCGGGCTCGCCCATCACCGCCCGCGCAGGTATCAACACGCGTGGCGTCAGCGCATCTGAGCAGAAGACCCTCAACACAGAACTCGGTCAGACCCAGCGGCTGTATGACCAGATCAACACCGAGGTCGACTCCGGCGTGAAGGCGGCCAAGGAGTTCGTGGCCACCTCGCTCCAGGAGAACCCGCAGTTCGGTAAGGACTTCGCCGACGCGCTCGACAAGAGCATCGGCTACGCCAAGCAGATCGCCCAGATCGATGTCGGCGTCCAGACCAAGCAGGCGGCCTTCCAGGCCGAGTCGTTCGCCGTCCAGATCCAGATCGCGAAGCGCCACCTAGCCGATGCCAAGGGTCTCGTTTCGGGCATCGGTGACAACTTGGGCGCGGTCGAGCGTCAGATGTTCAACCTGCAGCGTGAAAGCCAGGCGCTCGCGCTCGGGATGCAGCAGAAGCAGATCAACTTCCAGGTGGCGATGGCCGGCTTCACCGCGCCAGGTCTCACCGGTGAAGAAAGGGCTGCCAGGATCCAGCAGGCCAAGATCGAGGCCGACTACGCCCAGAAGCAGCTCGACATCCAGAAGAAGCTGTTCGGCCTCTCGGGCAAGCAGTTCAACATGCAGGCTGTCCGGCAGGTCCAAGACCTCACCGCCCAGCTCGGGTTGCTCGAGAAGGGCCGGGTAGTCGCCCTCGAGACCGCCGCCGCAGAGAAGAAGATCAAGGCCCTGACCGCTCTCCAGGCCAAGGAAAACGACAAGGTGCAGGCGTACTACAGCATGGCGGTCAACCGGACCCAGGACATCATCGGTGAAGAGGCAAAGCTCGTGGCCGCCACGGGCAAGGCCATCGGTCAGATCACCAACGACGTCCTCGACGCCTTCATCAAGACCTACAAGGTCATCACCAACACACTCACCCAGCCGACCTCAAGGCAGGAAGAGGACACCGGCAAGACCGTCAGCGCGATGGGCAACATCCTGTTCGACGACAGCACCCACGCCGAGGGTGCGGGCATCGTCAACGGAGCCACCTCGTTCGGCAAGTACGGCATCGGTGGCGAGGCTGGCGGCGAGGCGTTCGTCATCCTCCGAGACCCCCGGAAGCTGAATGTCTCACCGATGGGCAATAGCCAGCCGGTGAGCACGATCAACATCATCATCCAGGGCAACAAGTTCACGTCCGAGGACGAAGAGAACCGGATCATGCGGAAGCTGACTCAGGCTGTCCGCGATGCACAGGGCCGCGAGCTTGCGCTGCGTGGCCTGCGCAACGCCTAGGAGACCCCGATGGCCCTCGTCTACGTTGACAGCTTCGATCACTACACGACCATCACTGATAAGGGTTGGATCGCCAACTTCAACGGCATTGGTAACGGTATCGGTGCGTTCGGTCGCAATGGCACCAGCGGTCAGCGCATCAACAACTCAACCGGTCGTGGGATCACTCGGGTACTCCCGGGCTCCTATAGCACGATCGTCGTTGGGTTCGCCGTCCGCTCCACTGGCTGGGACAACAACGTCCAGCTACTGCAGCTAAGCGAATCAGGAACGAACCACATCCAGTTGCGAACGACCGCAGCCGGACGACTGCAGGTGTGTCGTAGCACAACCCAGATCGGCTCAACAGGTACCGCGACTCTGACCACCAACCTCTTTTACTACGTCGAGCTGAAGGTCACGATTCATGACTCGACGGGCTCATTCGAGGTCCGAGTGAACGGGACGACGGACATCACAGGATCCAGTCTCGACACACGCAACGGTGGGACGTCTGGCGTCATCGACACGCTCGTCTTGGGGGATAACACCGGCTCCGCGCCGAACTTCTCTGTGAACCTGGACTGGGACGACCTGTATGTCCTCGACACGTCCGGCAGCTCACCAACCAATGACTTCTTGGGCGATGTGCGGATCGAGGCCCTCCTGCCCGACAACAACGGCAACTCGAGTCAGCTCGTCGGATCGGACGGCAACTCGACGAACAACTACCAGCTCGTCGACGAGTCAGCACCGAACGGCGACACCGACTACGTCGAGTCGAGCACAGTCGGCGACAAGGACACCTACAGCTACGGCAACCTGACCTCCACGACGGGGACCGTATACGGCGTCCAGATCCTGCCGTACGCCAAGAAGACCGATGCCGGCGTTCGCTCGATCAAAAGCGTAGCTCGCTTGTCAGGGACGGAAACGGACAGCTCTGACAAGACGTTGTCGACCTCGTACGGCTATCTCCCCGACATCCGGGAAACCAAGCCTGGCGGAGGCGCGTGGAGCATCTCTGACGTCAACAGCGCGGAGTTCGGAGTCAAGGTCAGCGCCTAACCCCTAGTGAGGTCTGACGGTGGCCAACGACCGGATCAGCCAGCTACCGGTCGAGGGCATCACCGCCCCAACGAGCGGTAAGGCTCGGACAAGTCAAGAGCCGGTCGAAGGCATCGTCGCCCCGACGAGTGCCAAGGCTCGAGAGAGCCAGGTCGTCGTCGAGGGCATCACCAAGCCGACGAGTGCGAAGGCTCGCGCGAGCCAGCTCGTCGTCGAGGCCGTCGTCCAGGTCGTCAATGTTCAGGACGTTCAGCTCGGCCTGATCAACCAGACGGGCGTGACCTTCGCGCCCACGGTCGCCATCACCACGCAGCGACCGTCGCCCAACTTCATCAACCAGACGGCAGTCGCTTTCGCACCGACGGTTTCCACGGTCGGAGCACAGACGGTCACGCTGCCACTGCTGACCGTCGTCGGGGTCCCGTTCGCGCCATCGGTCGCGTTCACCGGCCAGATCTCGTTCCCGTATCTGATCGATCGGCTTGGCGACGTCACCCCTGAGCGTATCGTCGGTGGGTCTATCGGGGCTCTGGCACTGACGCCAAGCGTGGCATCGAGCCAGACCGTCGCGCTGCCGCGTATCTCTCGGACGCCGACGTTGTTCGCGCCCACAGTGTCGACGCCGTCGTTGCAGACGATCACCCTGGGGCTCCTCAACTACACCGGTGTCGCCTACGCCCCGTTCGTGGCGCGCACCACGACTGATGGCGAGGGCCACGTCGTCCCTGATGACAACGTGGTCGAGATCCTGCTCGACGGTGTCGACATCGCCGACGACGTGGTCGTCTCGAGTGCCGAGTTCAGTAGTTCGGCGAACGGCATCTCTGGGCAGTGCCACTTCCGGGTCAAGGACACGCCGAACACCCGCGCGTTCGTCATCGGCAAGGAGCTTCTCCTGCGGGTGAACGGACTGAACGTCTGGCGTGGCTATGTCTCATCGGTGAAGAGGGTGTACGCCTTCGAGGCCGAGGATCGAGCGGTCCTGAAGGCCCGGTTCTTCGACATCGAAGGCTGGGACATCAACATCCTGTTCACCAAGCGGATCGTCTACGAGCGAGCCAACCCAGCGAGGCTCGGAGCTCGCCTGTACAGCGCCGACAACACGTCCGACCTCGTGGTCTTGCGGGATCTGTTCGACGACTTCCTGGCGCTCGACGCCGATGGCCTGAACACGACCAAGCTCGTGGAGCACGTCGGTTCGGTGAACATCGACCAGCCGGCCAACCCGATCACGCCGGCCTACCCATGGATGGCCACGATGCGCAGCATCACGGCCCTGACCAACGCCATCTGGTACATCGACCCGGACAAGTGCGTCGTCCACACTGATGTGGATACGCCGAACGCGCCGTGGGCCCTGTCGGACGCGCCGAACAACACCACGTCGCTCGGCTACCGCGAGATGACGCTCATCAACGACGCCACCCAGATGGTCAACGATGCGCTGATCTGGGGTCTGATGCTGGGCGGCGACCACGTGGCCTTCCACCGCGAAGAGGACGCCACCTCAGAGACTGCGCATGGTCGCTGGCAGTACGGAGAGCTCAACGGCTCGATGTACAAGACTGCGACCGTCACACGACGGGCTGAGTCGATCGTGGACGGTTCTCCGCTGTCCAAGCGCGGGGCCAAGGATGACAAGGTCAGCCTGGCTGTCACCACCTTCCAAGACGGCTTCAGGGTCGCCCAGAAGGTCGACTTCACGTCCGAGGTGTTCGGCTTCAACGATGTCATCCCGATCCGGCGTATGGACATCAACTTCGTCAGCCGCCACAAGCTCCGCTACCGGCTGTTCATCTCGCATGAGATCGACATGCCGTGGAACGGCTTCGACAACTACTACTACAACTACGCGATCCCAGACATCCCGGTCCCGGTCCTGCCGCCTCCGCCAAAGCCGCTGCCGCCTGACATCTGCGACCCAGACGACTTCATCGTCGGCGACGAAGGCGGTCAGCTCTTCTGCACGATCAACCCAGCCATCCTGGGCGGCGACCGTTGCTACTCGTACAACATCGACACCGGTATCGGTGACCTCATCTTCCTGTATGCCGGCGCGACCTACGAAGCGCACTACCTAGCCAACCGGGCGGGTGGGAACGGAATGGGAGTGGCGGTCGTCGCCGTCGGCGGCGCGCCGGTCGTGAGCGGCGTGAACATGGGCAAGATCACCGACGGCAACGCCTTCGGCCCGGCTGCCCAGCAGGAGTTCACGGTCCCGGTTGGCTTCACCGGCTACTACAAGTTCTGGCTCCAGGCCGACAACTACGTCGGCTACATCAACGACGGCATGCAGGGCTCGGTATCGGTTAGTTATGTGTCGGGGCCTGATCCGCGCTTCGTCGACAAGAACTGCTCCGAAGGGGACCCCGGCTTCAACGGGATCGGCGACTCGACCGAGAACATCGTTCCGAGCTCGGCCCTCGTTTACACGCTGTCTGGAGCGTATGTCCCAGGCACCACCGTCGTGTTCGTCAACGGCTTCTTCCAGCGACCTGGCCACGAGTACACCGAATCGAACCCAGCAGCGGGTGAGATCACGTTCGCAGTCGCTCCGGCTGGGCCGATCGTCGTCTACTACAGCGCCGCCGGCCCGAAGGAGACCTGATGTCTGGAGCTGTCGTCGCCATCACCGTGGACGGGGTGGACATCACCGACCACGTGATCTTCGAGACCGCCACCTTCGAGAACCTCATCAACGCCCAGCCTGGGATCTGCGAGTTCACGGTCAGAGACGAGGACCAGACCTTCAGTCCTGTCACCGGTGATGAGATCACGCTCGACATCGACGGTGTGCGTATGTGGGGTGGATACCTCACGTATGTGACGCGTACGCATCCGTTCGCCGCAGACGTCGTGCCTGTCGATGCCGGCGACTACACGAAGCGCTACTGGGTGCTTCGAGGAGCCGACTACAACATCTTGTTCGACAAGCGCGTGGTTCGGAACACGTCCGACTATCTCCACTCGATCCCGTTCATCGCTGGGACCACGATGGATGGAGCTGCCATCACCACGCTGTGGACGAACTACGTCGACACGCCGTCGGGCTTCGACGTGTCCACCTTCGTCGACGACATCACCACGGTCTCCGAGGTGACCACTCGGCCATTCGCATACGCCCAACAGGGCACCAAGCTCCGCGATCAGATGGAGCAGTTCACCTGGCGATCGGCGGCTGTCTACTACTTCGATGCCAGCAAGAACCTCCACTTCCACTCGGTCGAGAACACCGAGTCGCGGTGGGGCTTCAGCGATCAGCCGAACTTTTCATCGATAACCAGTTCCCCTCAAGAGTTCCAGGACGCCTACTGGGGCTTCAGAGAGGTGGAGGCGACTGAAGACGGAACTGGGATCGTCAACGACGCCCTGATCTGGGGTGGCAGCGAATGGGCCGGCTCTGGTGGGACGGTGTTCGCGCGCACACAGGACGCCACATCTATCTCCGATCACGGGCGCTGGCAGATGGCGGAGACGCACTTCGGTGAGTTCCCCTACGGGATCCAGGCTGGGGTCGATGCTCGAGCCAACGCCATCGTCCTGGGGCCCCCGGGTGCGGACGCCTATGGGCAGCTCAAGGGCCTGCGTTTCGCCCAGTGGTCGTTCAACTTTGCGTGGCACGACAAGGACGTGCCTGAGATCAGCGGCACGCCCGACCACCTCATCAGCGGCCAGCTCGTGACCATCAACTTGGCCACCTTCGGGGAAGCGAAGCTTCTACCGATGCGCTCGTTGCGCATCTCGTTTCCCGAAGGGAACCCCAGCGATGGCAGTACCTATGTGCGCTTCGATGGCCAGTTCGGTCTGCAGCTCGATGACAAGTTCACGCTCTGGCGCTACCTGATTACCCATCAGCCGAAGGTCAACACCGCCGTCGCCACGTCCAACCCGTCGAGCCCCTCGACGCCGTACGGAGCGATCTTCTCTGGCGCGCCAACACCCAGCGCGGACGGTTCAGAGAACGTGTTCAACATCGCGTTCGGGTACATCCCGGGGACCACTCAGGTCTTCGTCAACGGGCTTATCCAGATCCGGGGGACCGACTACACCGAGTCGGACTTCGAGGCTGGCGAGCTCACATTCAGTAGCCCGCCATCAGGTGGGGCAGCACTTTGGGTTGTGTGCCGGACAGTTGCCGGCTGACCAAGAAGGAGAAGTATGGAAGCCCTGAAGATGTTCATCGGTAGTCCGGCCGGCACCGCGCTGCTGGCCATGGTCGCCGTCGCGTTCGCCGACTTCATCACTGGTGTCTTCGCCGCACTGCGCGATGGCACGTTCACCGCCGACGCGCTCGCGGCATTCCTGCGCAAGCACATCTGGGGCCGGGTCGCGCCGATCGGCACGCTCCTGGTCCTCGGCTACTTCGGCGGCGACGCCGTCGGACAGTTGTTCATGGCTTCGGCCGTGGCAGCAGGGACCGCCTACGCCGCAGAGACCGCAGCCTCGATCCTCGGCAACTTGAACCCGCCGAAGGAAGGCGACGTCAAGACCGGGACGACTGCGAACCCGATCCCGAAGGAGTAACCCGCGATGACGAAGCGGACGCTTGGTCTGCCTATGCGCTGCCCCAAGTGTCCGCCTCGTCGGTACTACGGGGTGCTGAAGGGGGAGACCGTTCCAACTCAACTGGTCAAGATCGGGCGCATCGATACGTGTCCGAACTGCCGGACTCCACTCGAACCAACGATCGAAAGGAGTACGGATGAAGCGCCTCGTCATCGCCACCGTACTGAGTCTGATCCTCTTCCCGGTCTCGGCGGCGGCAGCCCGGCCGCCTGACTTTTGCGCCAGGCACCCGGAGCATCCACGATGTTCGACCCCAAGCCCGACGCCGACTCCCTCGCCGACCGCATCACCCACGCCTTCGCCCACCTCTACGCCGACGTCAACCCCCTCGCCTACGCGCACCCCAACCCCGACCCCGACCGTTGCACCCACCCCAACTGCCACCCCAACCCCAACCCCGACAGCAACCCCCACGACGACCCCTACGCCGACACCGCCTACTAGCGGCGACACGATCGTCGTCGAGTCACAGGCTTGGTGGGCCAAGGGTGGGTTGAGCGTCCCCGCCAACGTGGGCCACCACATCCACGTCATGGCGCTCAACTTCCCCCGGCCCGGGCGGATTATGAATGGGCCGTACACGCTCAACCTGCGGCTCACGCTGCACGATCAGGCGGGTACGACGAACTGGATCCGCATCCAGCAGGCCAATGGCTCTGGTCAGGTCGAGAAGGCCCGGCCCAGCATCTCGATGGGCCCGTGTCACGACTGTACGCGAGACATCTCCATCCAGCTCGACTTCAGCAACTGGACCACTGGGCTCCAGGAGATGCGGATCAGCCTGAACGTTCCTGACGAGCAGCCCGACGGGCAGCCCGGCTCGGACTCGGGCGCTCAGCGCATGTTCAACAGCACCGGCTGGCAGGTCTGTGTGCGCGCATGCACACCCGCCTATCGGTCGGGACCCAACTTCCTTGAGGCGCGTGGCTGGTATGAGGGCCACGAGTACCAGAACGCGAGGCTCGAGTCGGCCCTCTCGACGGTGCGCTCGTGTGGATCGATCGATGTCCGCATGGCACAGGGATCCGGAGCTCTGTTCCCGACCACCTTCTCAGGAGCCTTCATCGATCCGAACTTCCACGCTGGAGACGACGGGATCCCCTTCTGGACACGGAACGGGCCCACCGACCAGGTGATCACCATGCCCTGCCTCGCATCAGGAGCCCACAAGCTCGTGCTGGTGGCAGGCGACAAGCAGGAGGCCGGCGTGCTGGCCATCCCATTCACTGTTCCGTAGCGGAGAACTGTCATGACATCCCGGCCGACGTTCCAACCACAGAACCCGGCGATCAACGGCTACTACCTTGGGTGGCAGTCTTGTACCTGCTACTCGGGGGCCATGGCCGCCGCGTTCGATAGTCAGGTCGGGATGGTCATGACGGGCGGTGCTGTCCGAAACAAGACAGGGGACCGCTCTGGTGGCACCACGCTGGCGCAGGTCGACTCCGCCCTCAACGACGGCTGGCACAAGGATCTCAGCCTCCACTACGGCCTGCCGTGGAGCCAGTTCGCCAAGATGATCAACTCGGGCATGGCCGGCGTGCTGCAGCTCTGGTACGCCCCGATCGCCGACATGCACAACGGCAAGTTCGACGCTGGCAACGGCTTCCGTGGCAACCACGCCGTGTTGGTGCTGCCCGGCTGGATCGTCATGGACCCGCTGGCGGACGGGCGATTCTCCAATGGGCAGCGTGCCTACAAGTACCACGGCGAGGCGTATCCGCAAGACATGCTGATGCGGGCGGCGGGTCAGCTCAACATCGCTGGGGCTGGCTACCGGCCACTCGGATCGGGCTTGGTGTACGCCGGCATGACCCGCGACCGCGTCCACGACTACTCGGCGAAGTTCACCGGTGGTGCCTTCTGGGTGTATGCCCTGGGAACCGACGGCAAGATCGCCGGGCGCAAGTCCCACAGCTTCTCGGGCCCGACATCTGCAAGGTGCACGCCCCCGCGCTGGGTCCCTGGCAACAGCGCATCGAAGCCGCCCGGTGGCTACACTGACGTCAACGGCGGTCGCTCGATGGTCCTGATGACCAACGGAGCCCTGAAGGGCCAGTGGGTGGCCGTGCCGCAGTCGACGGTCCATGTGGAGGTGGTTCCATGACCGACCCCGAGCTCGAGGAAGCGGACGACGCTCCGGACGACGAGATCCCCGACGTGAGGAACGACTCGCCCGATGAGGACGTCCCCGACACGGCGACCGAAGATGCATGAGCTCTCGCTCATCGTCCTGGTCATCTGCATCGTCGTGGCGATCGCTGAGACCATCGATCGGAATCGCCAAACCACAAAGGAGCCCGACCTAGACTTCTAGCCGGACTCAGACAGGGCCTCGACCGTCTTCCCCCTGCGGTCGGGGCCCTTTCTCTTTGCCCGTTGACAGACCATATGTTCTGCGGCTATGGTACGCCCAATGCTCTTGGCGACGGTCAGGGGCAGGGAGATGGCCGAATGTCGGGGGTATCCAGGCCCCCCGGAAAAGCAACACCGGGTCCAGCAAACGCTCGATCGTCAAGGCTTACGAGAGTGAGGCGTCGATGCGGAGGGGTTGACAGCCCTGAACGGCTCCCAAGTCAGGGAACGGTGGGTAGAAGGACAGCTAGCACCAGCCAGTCTGGGCCTTCTTGCGGGTAGGCAGTCCCGCCTCCAACGAAGAAACCCGGCACCGCAAGGTGGCCGGGTCTCTTTGTGTCTATCCGCGCTTGGGCTTTCGGGGCCCTGGAGCGCCGTGCATGTTCTTGACCTTGGCGAGCCGCGCGAAGATCTCCATGTGGGTCTCGTTGCGGAACTCAGCATCGGTGTAGCGCTCGGTCCCCTTGGGGATCCGGCGCTTGTGCTTGCCACCCATAGATGTCCCTTTCGCAGGGACGGCTCCGGGCCATCAGCGACGGCCTCTCGAGCGGGCCGTCCTACAGCGTGAACATCTGTGGGTACCTCCAGGGGAGAAGTGAGGGTCGGACTTCGTCCGTTGGACCCGCCCTGGCCATCTCCAATAACCAAGACAGCGGACCCCGATCCTTGCGGTCTCGGGCGGCCCTCGAGCTCACTATACGACTAGTGCCATAGCACTCGCACGCTGATTCCGCCGGTCTCGCCGTTGACGTTCAGGGCGTCGAACGAGTCCCAGTACAGGTCGATGATCCGGTTGCCCTTGCAGGCGCACCAGTCGACGAGGGTGACCACGATGCACTTGCGGCCATCGGTGCGGCAGACACCGACGCGCCGGCCACGCCAGTCCCCGATGCGGATCTCGGAGCCGGCGGCTGCATAAAAATCCACCAGCCCAGGACGATCGGGATAGGAATGGTGGCAAACACTACGTCCGGCCTTGCAATACCAGGTAGCTAGTCCACGGATACTACGGTCCCCGGAAACCTTCACCGATGGTGTTTTCGGTTTCGGGGTCTCCTTCCGCACTACTTCCGGACTACTTGCGGGTACTTCCGCAGCCTTGCGCGGTACTACCGGAGTAGTACCCAACCCGAATCCTTCACGGATGACAGGAACGGGCGTGGGTGATGTCTCTACATACTCACGGGATGAGTATGGGATGGGATGGAACTCAGATGAGCTCAGCCTCTCGATCGGCCGCTGCGGCTGCGCTTCGGATGTTCCGTTGAACAACAGCGCGGCCAGCAGCAGTGAGAGACAGAGACCTAGAAACCTGCGGTGGGCGTTCATGGATCAGGCCGGCGTCCCGGAGCTCCTTGACCAGTCCGTGCACCAGCGAATGGGCGACACCCATGTCTTCGGCGATGTCCCGGTAGGAAGGGGGGTATCCCTGTTCGTGTAGGAACAGATGGACAGCCTCCAGGATCCGCGCCTTGCGTTCCTCCTTTGTCACATCCACGCTCCGACTTTGTCGACGCCAGCCACGATCAAGACCGTGACAGCGGCGACGTCGTAGCGCTCTGGGTGACCGCGCCGTTGGGCGCGATCGGTGAGCTTCTCGGCGATCTCGGCCACAGTGAGGCCGTACATCGTCGCCAGATAGAGGGCGTCGAACTCGAGCGGAGCGGCCCGGCGGAGCTTGCGGAACGCCCGCGTGATGCGGGTACGTTCGTCGCGTCGCTGGGCGCGGTACTCCTCACCCTCTAGGTAGATAGGCAAGTCCTCCCGACATTGACGGCATTCGGGGTCCTTGCAGTTCATTCTGCCGATGTAGTTGACGAACTCGGGTGCGAACGGCGGGGCGGAGCCCAGACCGTAGTGCTGCCCGTGATGGGAAGCGTGGATGCGGCCCGGGACCTCACCTTGGAGATCAGCCGACCAGCTAGCTAGCAGCGAGGCTGCGTTCCGGGCTTCTGCCTCGGTGACGAGCTCGATCATGTCCAGGTACTCTCGTACTGGGTCCAGTTGCCCATGTCCAACAGGTCCCCTTCGTCACTGGCCACCTGCACGACCGACCCGTCGGTGCCCAGCTCATACGCCTCGACCAGCTTCCCCTGACGGAGCGCTACGGCCACGACGTGCCCGGTGCCGCCCTGCATGAGCTGCCCCGGTGCGAAGAAAGCGTACACGGCCGTTGAGTGGTCGACCATCTCTGCGTCGCGGTAATACGATGTGCCCGATCCCGCGTTGAACTTGTGCACCCGACGCGGGATTCTTTCACCGATCTTGATCACCAGCTCCTCCACGGCCGACGCGACGGTCCCATCTCGAGCACACCGGACGGCGTACTCGTCATCGATAGAGGCCATCAGCGCCAGGACAGCCGACGCCACGTTCGGCGTAGGCCACAGGTCGTTGGAGCCGACGATCACCCTCATTCTCCGATGGTCGCTCCGAGCTTCGTCGTCCGGTTGAGGATGATGACCTGCCATGCGTCGCGGTCGTAGACCGTCACGGTCACGGAGGGGTCCTTGGAGCCCGTGAACTTGGAGCGCACGACCGGGAAGAAGTTGCGATCGTCGAGGTTGATGGCGCGGGCCAGCGCGTCGTTGATCATCTTCATCACGTTGTCGCAGTCGATGTCGCGGTTCAGCACGAAGTCGTAGGCCACGATCACCTGCTGGGGCGTGAAGCCTCTTGGCTTGGCTGCCATCGCCACCAACCGCACGCCGTCCTGATAGACGGCTGCTTCCTGCGTCTTGAACTTCATCGAGCGGACCTTGGGTCGGCCGGCTGCGTTGAGGACCGCCTGACCGAATCGATCCTTGACCTTCACCGTGCGCTGGCCGTAGCTCCTGTTCCAGGACATGGGCTGGCCCGGGACCGTGAAGGAGAACGAGGTCACTGCTTGCGCCGTTTCTCGACGAAGTCGCTCAGGAAGTCGACCACCCACAGGGCGATGAAGACGGACACGAAACCAGCGACGGCGATCCAGGGCCCCATCTTCTCGTACGCACTGACGAGGATCCAAGAGCCGACGAGCATGACGGCGGCTCCGATGAGACCGCCGAGTAGTGCGATGACGGTTCGCTCTACCAGTTCTGTCCCTTCGCCATCCCTGCGCAACGGTGAGAGCAATAGCGTGCTCGGCCCGCTTCCCACTCGGCCCAGCGTGGCTTGTACCAGTTTGGGCAGCCTGGACGCTTGCAGTTTACCAAACGTTCTTGGTGGGTTGCGAACTCGTCAGGCGTCTTGGCGTGCTTGATCCGCTGGCAGGTCGTGCAGCAGCGCACGATGTTGGTCGGGATGTTGAACCCGCCTCGGTCGAACGGGATGGCGTGATCCCATGTCCCATCTTCGAGCCGGAGCTCGGTGCCGCAGTAAACACAGCGGTCGCCGGCCGAGGCGAGCATCTCCCACGATACGACACCAGGGACGTGCAGACGCCTCGCCTTCGCGTTGAAGGTCGAGGCGATGCGCTGCAGGCGACGTTTGACGGTGACTATGGCCCGAAGTCCGGCATGGGCAGGCCGGTCCGCATGGCGTGCACGATCATCTCGTGGCCCCGAAGAGCTTCCCGATAGGATCGCCAGCGCTCCGTGTGGTTATCGAGGTCTCCGCCGAAGATCATCGTCTCGAACAGGACCGGCAGGCCGTCGCTGTAGTAGTTGTGGTCGATGCCCAAGAAGACTGTGCTGATGGTGGCCTCGCCAACCTTGTCGTTCCCGATCTGGCGGCTGCCGTCGCGAGTTGCTCGCTCGAACCAATCGCCCCACCTCCTGAGATCGGGCTCCTCGAACGGTGTCTCACCGATCAGAACGTAGCGACCGTAATACCTACTCCCCTTGATTCCACCAGTCCTTGACACTCTCTGTGACCTCTACGGGTGCGGCGATGGTGCCCGACTTCTGAGCCTTCTGCACCAGTCGCTGCTGCTCGACCGCCGGCAACATCAGCCACTGCTCGATCTCGAGCCTGGGCGGGGCTTCCTCATCCTCATGGATCAGGTGGCCCCAGTCGACGAACTCCTCGACCGCTCGGATCAGGAAGTCCCGTGGCTCCTCGCAGTAGGCGCAGGGAGCCACGTGGACGGCGTCGTTGACGACCAGCCCGCCGATCGACGAGCGACCGGCGAAGCTGGCCAGCCAGCACTTGGCCATGGCGATGGCCTCAGCCGGGTTGCGGACCTGGATCCGACCGCGTTCACTCATTGCTTCAGCTCCGGGCTGTTCCAAGGCTCACGCAACAGCGTCTCCTTGATGACTCGCAGCTCCTTGCCACCGACACCGAAGAACGGGTCCCGTGACTCCTGCTGCTCTGGGGCGGGCTCCGGGACCCAGTCGCCCTTGATGAGCTGCACGTCGTACAGCTCGAGGATCTCGAGGAAGCGGATCGCCTCCTCGGCCGCAGCCTTCGCCTGCATCTTGTAGTGCTTCACGAAGATCTGCGTCAGGTAATCATGGATCACTGGTTGGATCATCGTTCCTCCTTTCTGTAAGCGCCCAAGCCCTGACGAACCCAGCCCCGACATACCTTGCCTGCCACACCTAGACACACCCAGCCGTCCACACGACACGCCTTGCCCAACCTAGCCTCGCCTGCCTTGCCTGGCCTTGCCTGGCCTTGCCCAACCGATCCGCTGCCGCGCCTGCCTAGCCAAACCTAGCCGGACCCTGACGTGCCTGACCCCGCCTGCCTTACCGGACCCGGCCTAGCCGGACCTAACCGGAACCAGCCTGCCATGCCAAACCCAGCCTCACCGGGCCAGTCCTGACCGCACCTCGCCGGGCCGGGCCCAGCCTTGCCTGCCTTGCCTGGCCTTGCCACACGATGCCGCGCCCAGCCGAGCGATGCCGGACCCAGCCTGCCTCGCCTAACACGCCTTACCTCGTCGAGCCTGCCACGCCGAGCCAAACCGTTCCTGACCGCGCCATGCCCTACCGAGACGCACCTAGCCTGCCCTGACACGCGATACCAAGCCACACCTAGCATCGCCCAGAGTGCCTGCCGGACCATGCCAAGACAGGCCCCGGCCTACCCTGTCGCTTCGAGCTCCCCGAGGATTAGCTCACGGAACTCCTGCATGTGCTCCCAGCGGGCCTTGAAGGTCCGCCATTCGCGCTCCATGTCAGCCAGCGCGAGCTTGGCTGCCATCGGATCGCTCAGGACCTCCTCGGTGGGGCGATAGGCGAACCCTTCGCCGTCCCGCACCGACAGGAACGCACGCGCGGAGGCGTGCGTGCTGTCGGCTCGTGCGCGGGTGATCTTGACCGACTGGATCAGGTCGCGGGCCTGAGCCCTGCGCCACTCCTCGCCGGCGATCGAGTCGTCCCACTCGAAGCGGTTGTGCAGCGGGTGGTCCGATGGCCTGGCCTCGTCGACGACGATGGCCGGGGTCAGCTTCCCGTGCGAGTCGTAGATGGACTGGAGCTGATCTCGCAAGCTCATGACTCGATCACCTTCACTTCTCGGTCTGTGTCGATGCGATAGGTGCCGAAGTCGCCACCCTTCTCGGGTCGCCACTCACCCACGCCGATGCCCATGCCTCCAGCGTCGATCAGCGACAGGACCGAGTTGCGGGTCAGCGCAGCGGTCACATAGGTGACGGTCAGAGCGGTCTTCCACTCCGTGTACTGGGGCCGGTATCGCAGGTCCGTCCCCCCGCGACCGACACGCACGACGTCTTCCCGCATCTCCGGCTCGCCTTCGAGCCGCGCCAGGGACTGGCCGTCCGTGCCGACCTCGCCCCTGACGAACAGGAACTGCTTGATCTGGGTCATCGTGACCCCGTGGTAGAAGCGAGCACCACCGACGGTCGCTGCCTTGAAGGCGATGACCGGGATCCCGTGTCCGCCGTCCTCGAAGCGGTACATCGCCGCCTCGTACTCGGCTTGAGGGTCCTTGGCGCTCTTGGGAGACTTGCGCCCCTGCATCGCGTCCAGCATCTGGCGCTTGGCCTTCTCGCTGAACTTGTGCGTGATCAGCGGCGTGGTGCCGATGATCGGGACGAGGATGGTCTCGGCCGCGATGCGGTCGAGCTGGATGGTCGCGAGTTCTTCCGCCGGCTTCTCAGCCACAGCGGACGTTCCGTTGTTCTTGCTCACATTTCCCTCATCATGAAGTCACCCTGACCCTGCATCCACTGGGTCAGGTTGGCTAGTGGTTGACCGACGAACTTACGAGCGATCGGTGCGGCCTCGACGACCACGAGTCGTCCGTGCCGCATCTCGACGGTCACCTCGACCGTCATCCTCCCCGACGATAGCCAGAACTGCCTTTTCTCCGGCCAGCTCGTTGGCATGGTGTGCCGCCTCTTTCGGCTTCGGATGCACGCACCCCACGGGGCTGAAGTCGCGCCCGTCGGTGGTCCATCCGCAGATGTACAGGTACTCACCATCGACTACCTGGATCTTGTTCGTGACATAGGTCATGGCTCTCCTTGGTATCGAACCGTGTTGCGCTGGGTGATCACGTCCCACTTCTCCATCGGGATACCTATTCGCGGGCCTAGCCCAGCGTCGTAGCTCTTGGCGTATCGGATCGCCTTCTTCATGGCGATGCGATAGCACTCGTTCTTCTCGTGATCGATCACCTCGATCCAGTCAGCTTTGAGCCGGATCTGGTTCCAGGCGTCTTCGGCTAGCGAGATCCACTTCCTCTTCCAGTAGACGAAGTTGCGGAGCTCGCCGCCTGTCTGATAGATGCGCTGGCGCTCGTCGAGGAGCCCGTGTTGCAGGGTCCCGCGCCGGCCCTTGCCGGTGATGCGATGCGTCCAGCGGTGATCGAGTTGGGTGCCGGCCCTGGTGCGAACCTCCTCGCGTTCAACACCAGGGCCGACGTAGGGCACCTCCTGGGCGACCTCATTCCCCCAGAACGCGGTCGTCTGGCCGGGTGCCTGCTTAGGTCCCTTGCTCGGCATGCCTCTTCTGGTGGTCCTTCCAGTCCACATTGATCAGGACCCGCTGGCACTTCTCGCACCAGCGGCCGATCACCAGCTTCATCGTCCTTCCGAGCAGAACCAGCACACGATGCCGACATCGACCATCCGGTCACTCCCTTCGTCGTAGCGGCGGTGGCGGACCCACGTGTGGATCCCCAATCGATGAAGAACTGCGCCAAGCAAGATCTTCAGTTTGGTCGACACCGATAACGGGTCGGCCGCTGCCATAGCCTCGAGCTTGGCGATCAGCTCGTCGGGCGGATCCCTGTCGGGATCAACGACGGCCTGCCAGGTCTCGGTAGCGTTCATTCGCCTCCTTGATGTACTCCCGGATCTCCGGGCGATGGCTTGTCGCCCAGGGACCCATCAGATGGTGTCTGGTGCACACGATCACGACGGTCTCCATCGTGGTCGCGGCTCGCTTCCCTTTCGTCCCCCCGGTATGCGTGTGTACGTGGTCCCGGGTCATCTCCCCGAAGCAGAGACCCGATTCTTTGCGGTCGATGATCGGGGCGACGCACACCCATGGATCCGTCGCGAGCCACGATTCCAGGGGTATGAGTGGCAGCATGGCTGCCCGATACATGATGCGGTCCCGGTACAGGACCCTTTCGTAGACGACCTGGTCCTTCCGACTGACCATATGTTCTCACTATAGCGTCTCGGGCAAGGGGCTTTTGTTCCGCTCGGTCGATCCCGTAGCTGCGCGCGAGTGACTTGAAGTAGCCGACCGGCGACTCCTTGTCGACCGACTTCTCGACGGCCAATAGGAACGCCATCGCGCAGTCCTCGGTGGCGTACGGGCAGCTATCGGAACCGTATGGGTTGATGAGCGGGCAGTGTGTCGTCTGCCACAGCCGGCGGAGCTCACCGAAGGGAGCCTTGCCCGGCCAGAGCTCCTTGATCCTGGGGTCGATCTGCTCACGGATGAAGGAACTCGAGAAGACACAGGGGTACTTCTTCATCCGATATTGACCTTCAGGTGGTAGCTGAGCGACAGCGTGTCGCCGTTGACGACGCTCGTCTCGTACTTGTCGGTCCGCTCGTACCAGTGGCTGATCTTGACGGTGTACCCGAGGACCCTGAATGCGCGCGTCACCGGGATGACCCACCGGAACTCATAGCCACCCCCCGACTTGGTGACGTCGGTGGGCAGGATGTTGGCCATGTCGCCGTCGTGCAGGTGCAGGTCCATGGTCACGATCGACCCGTCGAGCTTGATGCCTGGACCTTGCATGCGCCTTGCACCCCGGCGTATAGTCGCCGCCATGTCGCCCAAGCAGGTTCGTCACGTCGACCGTGGCTCCCGCGTGAAAGGCCGACACCCTACCGTCATCCAGCGACCCGCCGGCAAGTCCGGGCGGGTCGTTCGTGTAGTGCCCAAGAAAGGGACGGGCCCTCAGATCGATTGATCCAAGGGCCCAGCTCACTACAAGAACCCCCGCTCTTGCGGGAGCTATTGTCTGACAACGACACAAGTTGTCAAGAGGGGAAAAGCTCCGACCCTGACTGGAGTCCGTCACGTCGGTATTCCCTTGCCCAGAACCCACGAGAACCCCTGTCCTGCGGACGAGAGTCCGGGCGCGGCGAGCACAAGCGGTAACGGCAGACCTGGGCGCAGCTCGCTGATCCATGCCGACCGATCCAGAGTGAAGGTCATACGGCATGCACGCCTCCCGTTGGCGGGGGCGTGTGCCTCCCTCCCGAGCTCTAATCTCCGGCATGAGTGAGATAGTCGGGATGGACATAGACCACCCGACCACCATCCACATGTCGATAGCGGATGAGCAAGACGCCTGGGATCCAGACCTCGTTGACGACACCGGCGATCGAGTTCGTGATGCGCGCCATGTTTTCGATCTCGCTCCCGCTGAAGTTCTTATCTGTCACCCATTGGGAGTGCGGGTTGATCTCGATCCGCCACCACTGGTTGGACCACTGGTGCTTCATGTGGAAAGCCCGTGCTTCGCGCACTTGGCAGGGAAGCAAGCGACCACGATCGCGCTCTCTTCGATGAACACATACGGCTCCTTGAAGCCATCCATCGCCCAGTCATTGATCTGATCGAAGGTCATCCCAGGATGATTGACCAGATAGGTAACGAAGCAGCTCTTGCAGGTCACGAAGTAGATGTCCTGCGCACCGTCGGGCGCGGCGAAACCATCGAGTCCCGGCAGGACGTTATAGATGACCCTGAACTTAGGAAGTGGCTGCGCGGACAAAGCGGATCACCTCCTTCTCGAGGTCGGTGAGCTGGATCTTCTCCAGTAGGGACAGCGCGATCTCCTGCTCCATGTCCTCGAGCAGCGCCGCCGCCGCCTCGTACTTCTCGAGCCGGTCCTCTTTGCCCATCAGGTCCTTGATGATCGGGAAGTCGTCGAAGTTCACGGCGTGCACCCGTACGATCGGCTGGGGTTTCTCGTTCTGGCGCGGAGGGTCCCCGTTGAGCCGGACCGGCTTGATCTCGCCGTTCTGGATCGTGTTGCGCAGGATCTCCACAGGACCGCCCTTCGCCTTCTGGCCGTGCTGCTCTTCGTCGGTCATGTCTTTGCCGACCTTGCTCGGTCGCTTGAGTTCGCGGCTCGGCTTGACCATCGCTGGGCGAAGGAACTCAGGTGTCGGGACTACGCCCATCTCCTGGAGCCCGTTGCGAGTGAGCTTGATCCTGGTCAGCAGTGAGTCCTTGCCCTGCTTGCGTTCGTAAAACGTCACCAGTGAACGTTTCTGAAGGCTCCAGATCGCCTTGCTGACGTCCATCGGACTGGCCTCGAGGTCGCCGTGCTGAAAGAACAGTGCCTGCCGAAGCTCGGCTACGTCTTTCTTGGGCCCTGTCTTGAGAACCTGAAGGATCCTGTGCGAAAGCGACTCAGACGCACCCTCGGACTCGGCCTCAGCCGTGGCCCGGCGGCGTAGGGAATAGGCGTCGCTCAGATGGATGTTGAGCTCCTTCATGAGCTCTTCTGGAGTCGTCTCGATGATGTGATCGCGGCCTATGAGCGCGATCCGAGCATCCATCCACTCATTGGTCTGCATGTCATTCCTCCTGCTCGAAGTTGGAGGTGATCGCCAGGATCTCAGACGCATTGAACCGAGTCATGGCCACGGTCTTACCTGTCCAGGTCTGCTCAAGGACGTTCAACCATTGGGTGCCTCCTTCCTTGCTGAAGTCGATCGTCAGTTTGCGGCCGGCCTTCTTCGCCTCGATCGGGAGTGGGCCCACGACGCCACGCAGATAGACCTCGTACTTGTCACCCTTAGCCACTGATGATCTCCCCTTTCTCATTGACCGTGAACCGCTCGACGTTCTTGCCGAGCGCCTGGGCACGGTCGGCTGTCCAGCCACTGCCGTAGGTCGTTGTCGTCGCCGACGCTATACGCACGAGGCAGACGCACGTCTGGGCGATCTTCTCGTTGCGCTCCTTGAAGCCACCGGGTCCCTCCCAGTGGTAGGTCTTCGGCAGGAACTCGACGACCTGGATGCCCTGTCCTCGGGCGAGGTCTGCGGCCGTGGCGTCGATCGAGATGAGCCCGCGTAGCGAGCTCGCACCTGTCGCTTTTGCACCGCCAGAGACGACCATGATCGGCTGGTGCCGAGCAAGGGCTGACACGATGGCTGCGTGGCCCCCCACCTTGGGCACATCCCGGCTGCCCACGATGGCGAGGATGCAGGCCGCGTGCTCCTCAGTGCTTGATTGGCTCTTTACAGCGGGGACAGATAGGGATGGCATCGTCCCACGTGAACTCCTCTACTTTTGCGAATCGGCCGTACACGATCTGCACGGCCCCGACGAGGTGTCGGCTGATGTGGTTGTCGACGATGTGCCAGTGGCGAACGAGCCCACTAGGCCAGTCCTCCTTGGTGATCGTCACTACTAGGGCGCGCATCTACGACGCCATGTCCTCGGCAGCCGTCACAGATCCTTCCCCCTTTCTGGCCCTTCCCCTTGCATGGCCGACAGACGACGGTCATGCCGAAGACGAGCCGCTTGGGCGGATCCGGCTGGAAGACCGGATCCTCGTTCACTCTCCCCCTGGGCTTGCGGTTATCGGGCACGGATCGTTACCAACGTGTTTCTGGCCGGGCCGATCGCCGGCTTCGTCGAGCCGAAGGTCCACACGGCGTCCCGGTTGTCCTCGTGGCGGACGTCGTAGGCGAAGATGATGAAGTTCCCCTGCGGGAACGGGAACGGGATATGCACGTTCATCGAGTACGCCATCGCCTCGAGCAGGGCCTGCGGAGGGTCCTTGAACTCGTAGGTGTAGACGACCTCTCGGGTGGTCGACACGTCAGCGTGCCAGGCCACCAGCCCGTGCATATCACTGTTCCTCGTCATCAGTCCCAGCCGGCCTCTGCCATCGTTCCTCGGATGTAGTCGAGCACCTTCTCGGCGATCCGAACCTCGCCGAGCCGGATATGGTAGTCGGCTCCATCCTTGCCGCCGGCGTCTTTCATCTCCTTCACCAGATGGAATCGTTCATCGGCGACGAGATCTTCGAGCCAGGCGGCCATCGGGTAGTCGAGGCGGATGCGGACTGCTTCCTCTGTCAGGTTCTCGGGATGACAGACGAGGCAGCGTGGGTGATCGTGTGGCTCAGGCGTCCTCGTCTGCATCGGTGGCTGCGAGGGCCTGGATGACCTTGCCTGCTTCCTCGAAGGTGAGGCCCTCCAGGAGGGTGATGACCTTCCGCTGCTGTTCACTGACGTCCTCCGACTCGTCCAGCTCGATCGTCTTGCCGCCGAGTGTCGCGCCGATGAGCGTGGCGAGGTCCATCGCCGAGAGATCCAGCCGGCGCGCATGGCTGCGGATCTCGGTCAACTGCACTTGGGTGATGGCGTTCTGCCGACCACCCTGCTGGACACCGGAGATGTTCGAGGGTCCGACGTTGACGCCGGGCCCCTCGTTCTCGAGGTTGTCCGTTCGTGGATCGTTCTCTGGGTCGTCGCCAGCCGCCTGCAGGACCAGCAGGATGGCGTACTTCATGGCGTTGGTCTGAGCCTTGGGCAGCGCCTTGTCGGCGTTGTCCGCGCCCTGGCCGTATGACGACACGTTGATGCTCTCGCCGGTGTCGGCGTCGGTGATCGTCCACATCGTGTTGACGGTGTACATGGTCTGGCGCTTCGACATCGTCTCGCGGATGTCCACGATCAGCGACTCGGTCGGCAGCATCGTGACGTTGTACTGGCTGGCGAGCTCGACGAAGCGCCTGCCGACGTTGACCGCCTCGACGAACTTGTAGCCGCCGCCCACGCCCGTGTTCGTACCGGTCTTGCCGATGAACCCGAACTCGGAGCGGATCTTGGCGAGTTTGGCGTGCAGGCCGGTGGCTGGCTTGTACTCCACCGGGTCCTCGAAGATGCGCCGGGCCTCAGCCATCAGGTCGATAGGGTCCGTCGCCTTCGGCGGGTAGGTTTCGGGTCGGATGACCTCGGCCTGTTCATCGGCGTCTTCCTCGCGGATCGCCGACACGAAGCCGTCATCCTCCGGCGTCTGCACCGGCGCTGGTCGTGTTCGTCCTGCCATCAGATGTCCTCCCTACTTGTAGGTGATGACGGCATGCTTCACCTTCACCACGTTGTCCTTGATCTCGATCAACCCCTTGTCATCACTCTCCTCGCCGTCCCAGTAGACGTCGCCGTTGAGCTTGTAGCCCCACGGCCCCAGGAAGTGGTGGATGAGGTACTCGATCCAAGCGGTGTACTCGTAGAACTTCTCGCGACCGTCGTGCTCGATCACCGTCCCGTCGTCATTCGGGACCCACTGGCACCACAGGCCCGGTTGGGCGATGCCCATGGCTAGAGCTTGTTGCTTGGCGGTTTCGCTGAGCGCGTACCAGCTCGTTAGCTCTTGCCGATGCCGAACGTGCTCTGCCTCGGTCGCGTTCTTGCCAGGAAACTGTGGATAGGGGATGTGCGCTGACCCCGGCGGCTCGTTGTAGTTGACGACCGACCCGTCCTTCGTCTGGCCGAAGTCGTCGCCAGCTCCGCCGACGTAGTAGGCACCCTCGAACCCGATCGGCAGGCCGACGGCGAGCCGGAGCGGGTCAGGAAGCTTTTCGGCCTTCGCCTCGTCGCGCATCATGCGGCGCGTCGTGGCGAACGCCTTGAGATAGGCGAGGTGCTCTGGCTTCAGAGCAGGGGTAACGGACCACTCGCCGTTGAACCACGTGGAATATCCCATCAGGGAACCTCCTTGAATGGATCTTGATAGGCCGGACAGATGGCGCGGTAGCCGCACCAACTGCAGGCCCCTGAAACAAGGCCGTTGGGGACGAAGTCCCCTTGGCCGATCGCCGAGCTCACCCGGTCGATGATGCCGGCGAACTGGGCGATCCTTTCATCGGTGACAGGGCCGCCAACCCGGATCTCCTTGTACTGGGGCTCCTTGGTAGCGATCAGGTAGTCGAGTACCGTGTCCGCCTCGATGCGGCCGGTAGCCTGACGCTGTGAGATGGCGTAGCCCGTCATGTTCAGTAGATACGCACCGCCCACCGGCTGGCGAGCGGTCGTCTTGGTGTCGCGGATGACCAGTGCCGTATCGCCGCCCCACAGGTCGACTTCTTCAGCGAGGTCGATCTGGCCGGAATACGCCTGGCCGTTGATGGTGAACTGGATCGGTTCCTCGACCAGTACGGGCTGGATGTGCGGCGCTACCTTCTCGTGGTAGAGCCGCACGAGTTCATAGCCCTTGTCCTTGACAGTCCCTGGATTCTCGTCACCGGTGAGCGTATAGCCCTCGTGGGCTTCCTCGTTCCAGCTCGAGTCGTAGGCGTCCAGCATGTCTTCGACCGGTAGGTCGACTCGGCTCGTCATCTTCTGCCGCATGTCCACCTCGACCGCTGCGTGTGCAGCGATGCCACGGATAGCCCGCAGCGAGGGTGGCTGCTTCACGCCAGCCACGTATGCGTAGTACCACTGCTGGCCGCAACGCAGGTACGTGGTGACGGAAGAGGCAGAGAGGACGAGATCCTGAGTCAGTGCTTGGTCACCCTCCTATGTACATTATATCCCCCGCGCAGGAGCCACATATAGAGGCTCCTGTCCCTGCCGTGCCGGTCGAATGTCGAGCGGCTGCGCGACTTCTCGAGGAGCGCCGCCGCCTTCTGTCGATCGACTAAGGTCCATTCCTTGCGGACGTTGTAGTGGAGGTGCTTGCGGATCTCTTTCGACGCCCACACGTTGGTCAGGTAGAGCCGCCGCCAGGGCGGCTGCGTCCAGTAGTCACGGTGATGGGCGAGGGCCAGCAGCTTGAACAGGACACGGAGACCACGCCGAGTAGCTCGCATGTCGGCGTGGTCCCAGTGGATCAACCCCGTTCGATCGACACGACCGAAGCGATGGGCGAAGCTGCCGAGACCCTTGGGGCAACCCTCGACAGTGCCGCACATCGGCACCTGATACAGCTCCCAGGCGATGGTGCGGTGGGTCGTCTTGACCGGGAAGCCTGGGATCATCCTTCGCTCGTCTCCGTACGCGGGGTGGAGAGACGGGCGAGGGCGTCATAAGCCACCTTCACGCGGTCGTATGGTCGGTGGTCCACAGCAGTGCGAGCATTCGGGCCGAGGTAGAACGCGACCCGGCCCCAAAACCTCTCCTCCTCCATGACAGCGACGAACGATCGGGCGGCCGCGTCTATCCCGCTTGTATCGCGCCGCTTCGCGTCGGCCCGTTCCCAGATGACGCCTTCCTGCCACCCCTTGTCATGCGCTGCGACTAATGGGTCGATAGGCGGGCGTCCGTCCCCGCTGTCAGGGCGCGGTCCTGTATCGCGGAGGGCGGCGAGTAGTCGTTTCTCCCAGCCTCGACGAACATCGGAATGGATGGGCTGGCCGATGACGATCTCGAACTCGTCGCAGATGTCGTCGATGACAGCGTCGACCGCCGCTCGCAGCCCCTCGGTGTCAGTCATTGAGGCACCAACAATCTGCTGATGGTGCATGGCCACAGGCGGTAGCACTCGTTACACACTTCATCGCCGCCGATCGTTTCGTCCTTCGACGGACGGTGGAGACGACGCAGGTTCTCGATCTCGTCAGCGCTGAATGGGGTAGGAGCGGGGGCAGTCACCCGCCCCCGCCTCTGCTTCTCGGTCATTCCACAGCTCCGAATGTGGTGGACAGCAGCGCTGTCAGGTCCGTTAGCAGCTTGCCGTCCGACTCATAGCCGATCCAATGCCGGAACATCATCTCCTGATCTTCCGGTCGGAGACCGTCCTGGTCGATGGCGATCTGCACGATCGTCACGCCCCGGCTCTCCCACTGGCGGCTGACCTCCATCATGTGGTTCATGGCATTCACCCCACCGTAGTGGTAGCTCTTGCCGCCCACCACGAAGGAACCTGCCGGCAACCCATCCGACAGGACGATGAGCAGCTTCGAGTCGGCGCTGACCTGATCCAGTTCCTGGGCGCACCAGTCGATGGCGAACCCATCGAAGTTGCTCCCATGGTCGACCGTCGTCAGCAGCCCGATCCTGGTGTCCGGGTCCCCCTGCTCCCAGATCCGATAGACCTTCGATGTCTGCCCACCGGTGAACGTCTTGCTGCCCGGCCCTGAGCCGTTCTCATAGCCGGTCGAGTGAGCCCTGACCCTGACCGACACGCCGCGCATCGTTCGCAGACACGCCAGCATGACGTTGGCCAGATACTGAGCCTTCTCGATGCCTTCGCCGATCATCGAGCCCGATACGTCGACGAGCATCGTCACCGCCGTGTTGGTCTCTTCCGGTTCGACCCAGCGCTCGAACACCCGATCGTCTCCGACGCCGACACGCCAGAGCTGCTCCTCGTCGACGAACCCTGTCTTGAGCAACCGCTCGTTCTCGGTGATCCGCAACTTGCGGAAGAAGAACACCGACTTGAGCCGCTCGACCATCGAGCCAGGCCGCTCATACGCGTCCTTCGACCACGAGTCTTCCTGGGGCTTCATCACCTCGATGGTGGGACCCACACCCTCGGTGTTGCCCTCCTTCATCTTGTAGAACGCTTCGAACTGCTGGTACTGCTCGGTGATCAGGTCCTCCAGCTCCTGGGCCTGACTCTCGGTCAGCTCGATCGGCGTGCCCTGCTGCCCTGGGCCATTCGGGCTCGGGCACGGGTCGATGCCGTTCTTGAGCAGCTCCTTGAGGTCGTCCATCATCTGACGGAACTGTTCATCGGTGAGCGGAGTTCCCGACTGGCCGCTCTGCTGGCGCTGCTCATCCTCCTGCTTGGTTAGGTCTTCCATCTGCTGCTGGGTCTCCTCGTCCTCGGCCAGATGCTCGAGAGCGCGGATGACCGCCATGCGGACGTCTTCCTTCCCGGAGGTGTACTGGTCACGCCATTCCTGCCACCAAGGGAACTCCTCGGTCAGCTTCGGATCGGTGTCGCACGTCGGCTTGTACTCGTCGGCCCACTTGACCATGCCCATGAGCGCGTTGAGCTTGTCGGTCAGCTCAGGCCCCCATTCCTTGGGCATCTTGTCGGCCTGCAGGTCCCACAGGTACTTGTTGTGCGTCGTGAAGTATTCGGCGAAGCCTGGGAACTTCTCCGCCGTCAGCTTCTCGATCCGCGTGTCTTCGATGATGTTCCAGAGCCTGTGTGCCAGCGTCACCGGCTTGAGCTCGGACGGCTTGGTCAACGCATCGAGCAGCGACGCGCTGTACTTGACGTGGCTGGCCTCGTGCAGCGCCCAGCCAGTCGTGATCTCGATGCCCTCGGCGGTCTCGATGCTGGTATCGAGCAGCGCCGCAGGGCTGATGACCACCGCCTGCTCATTGAAGCTGGTGTAGCCGCCGGGTCCCTCACCCTCGCTGTTGAACCGCACCCGATAGCGCTTGCCCGTGTCGTTGATGACGGACACCGTGGTGGTGATCGCCTTCAGCGCCAGCGCGAGCTTCTTGGTGACGGCCGAGTCGTGAGAGCCACCCGTCTTACCGCTCCAGCCGTCGTCCCAGTTTCGGTTGTAGCCGTAGTCGTTCCACCAGTCCGAGATCTTCTTCGGCTTCCAGTCGAACTTGCGATCCCAGTCGTCCCAGTGCCGAGTCTCCTTCTTGGTCCGCTCGGCCTTGGTCTGGAGCTTGCTGTCTTCCGCGAAGGTCCTGAACCAGTCGAAGAACTCCTGGTCGCTCTCGATGTCGATGTCCTTCTGCTCGAACTCGAGCAACTGGGGCAGCGACAGCCAGTAGATCTTCTTGTCCTTGCCGCCACCAAGCTGGCGGTAGTCACCGCCCTGCCTGATGGCCCACTCCTCGATGCCCATGTCACGAGCGTCGGCGATCAGCTCGGCGCTGAACTCCGGCTTCGGTTCATCGGCTCGACCCCGCTTCTTGCGGGATTCGAGGTCGATCACTTCGGTCATCCGACCACCTCCTTATTCATCTCTCCACCACACGATCAACTCATTGCGGCTACGGAGCCTGAACACCGTCAACCAGTCGGTGTCGATATAGATGGTGCGTGGGGTGCCGTCCGTCTTGATGTCTTCCGCGTACTTTCGGTACATGGTTTCGGGCAACTTGTGCGGTACGCTCACCGGGACCCAGCCGCCGCGATGGTCCCAGCGGAACGACATCCACCGCCTTACAGGCGTGTCCATGTCGCCAGCACGAACACGAACATGATCGCGCTCACGATAAGCGAGGCAGCCGCGTCGGCCGGCGTGACCGGCTCTCGCGGCTTCCCGATCATCAGGATCCTGCCTATGGTGCCGAGGATCAGCACGACACCATAGACAGCCCAGAAGATCTTCAGAGGGTCCACTACATCTGACCTGCCATACCGGCCACGGTCTGCTCGATCAGATGTCGCTCCGAGTCCGCACGGCCCACGCCCGAGAACTTCTTCACGAACGTGGCATCACACGCATCAGCGATGCGCATGCCTGACTGGACCCACATCGCCGCATCGATCAGCGACCGGGTGGACACGTACTTGGAGACCGACGAGTCGTCCGCCTTCGCCCGGCACTGACGCGCGATGTTGACGAGGACCTTGGCCTTCGCCTCATCGATGCCAGTCCGTCGCATCAGGACGGTCTTCTCCTCTTCCTCCGGCGGGAACGTCGCCTCGATCGTGACGCCGAACCTGTCCTGGAGCGCGATGTCCAGCGAGTGAGTACCGGAGTACCCGACACCCAGGTTCGCCGTCGCCGCGATCATGGTCTTGGGATGCACCTCCTGATAGATGCCCAGGTCTGGGATCCAGACCTTCTGGGACCCATCGAACACCGGGATCAGGTAGTTGAGGAGCGGTGGCGACAGCCGGTTGATCTCGTCATAGATGATCATCCCAGGCTCGTAGCCGCCCTCAGCCCCCAGCCACTGGAGATGCTGCGACTTCACGTACTCGGTGACCTGCATGCCCTCTCGGGACACCAGCTCCTTGTGGCCGACCCACTTGTCAGGAGTGGTGATGGCCGCGCAGTCGATCTTGTACGTCGGGATGCCGTACTCACGACCCAGCCGCTGCAGCAGCTCGGTCTTCCCACACCCTGACGGCCCGATGACCATGAGGTTCATGACGACCCCCATGTCGATCCGCAGCTTCATCCAGGTGTCGGCGATCTGCTGGTTCTTCTCTTCGATGAAGAAGTAGTCGCGGTCGATCTCGGTGACGGCCCCTCGGTCAGCCTTCTTGACGGCCTTCTTCTTGGGAGCCGGCGCGGCGGCCTCGCTGGCCTCCTCCACCTCGAACTTGCGCTTCCACTCCTCCACCGACATGTTGTTCATCTCGGCAGCGCGGCGCTCCATGTCGGCGATGGTCTGATCGACCTTCATCGGCACGTTGGCCTTGCTCAGGAGCTCCTGATACTCCTGAGCCATCTGCCGGATCTCTTCGGGAGTGACGTCCTTGGTGACTTGCTTCGGCATCAGCCGACCTCCTTGTGGTTGCGGTTCATGTGGTTGGTGTAGGCGCGGGCAAGCGCCTCACCCCGCTGGGTGAAGCGATGCCCGCATATCGAACAGGTGACGGTCATTACCAGCCTGCGGGACTCGCGTCCTCCTGGGCGGCCTTGGGCTGTCCTGCGAGCAGCTCGAAGCCGTCATAGCCGGTGATCACGAAGTTGTGGTCCTTGACCTCGGTGCCAGCGTTGGGACCCGACTGGGGCACGAACGTCCGGGTCCGGTACTCACCGGTGACCCTGACCTCCTTGCCCTTCGGTGCGTGGTTCTTGATGGTGTCGACCACCTTCCCGAACGCCACACACGGGATGAACTCCGCCTTGCGGCCCTTGGTCTCGGAGTCGTAGACATCGACGGCGATCGAGAACCTCACGCCGCCACCCTTGATGTCCTCGGCATCCCGCGTCATGCGACCGACGAAGTTGCACTGGTTCACTGAGACCCTCCTACTGTGAACGTATGGTAACTGATTGGGTCACCCTCCTTCTATCGGTTTCGCACCCATATGTGGAACGTGTCCACCATCTTGCGATAGGTGCCGTTCCACATCACTACCTTGAGGTATGCGCCGTCGAGCAGCACGTCGTAGTCCGGGTCCCCGAGCAGGCCAGTCATGTCCTCTCGGACTTCCTCGCTGGAGGCGGGCTCGGAAACATCCGGCCGTCCATCCAGGATGAAGACGTACGTCCAGTCAGGTTCTCTGCTCATTCCAGTCCACCATCTGGCGGAACGACTTGAGCAGGTAGATGCCCTTGCGTGCGTCGCGGAAATGGCTAGTCGGCAGCGAGCCTGAGCCATCCCGTGGATCCTGCCCAGTGGTCATCAGCCACTCGACGAGGAACGCCGACCACGCATCGGGCGTGATGAACAGGTGCTTGTCGTGACGTTGGAGCAGCTTCCCGTTTTCAGGGTTCCGCAGGTAATCGTCATCGATGACGTAATCGACCAGTATCGGGGCACACATCCCACGGTGGATGTCGTCTTTGAATGTTCCGACGTGTGGCTGATCACGATGGGTATCGATGAAGATGCCGAACCCCTCGACGATCTTCAGCCCGTTGCGCTCGACGTAGGGCAGCTTCTCGAGCCGCCGTTGGATGGTTGTTGGGATACGGGCCTTGAGCGGCCCTGGGTGGGTCATGGGCCCTCCTGTGTGAAGGGCCGGGACCCGAAGGCCCCGGCCCAGTGGGGTCATCGCTGTGCGGAGATGATCTGGTTGGTGGCGATCCGCTTCTGGAGCTCACGGTTGAACAGGAGCGCCTTCTCCACGGCGACTACGCCACTGCTCGCGTGACCGTTGAGAACGTCCTCGATGCCCTGCGCGAGGTTGGTCTCGATCGAAGTCAGGACCTCGATCATCTTTTTGCCCCAGATGGGGCTGGTGTTGCCGTAGCCCGTGGCGCTGCGTGCGAAGTCACGAGCCTGCTTGAACTGGTCACCGGTCAGGCGCTTGCGCTTGCGCGCGGCCTTCGCTGCGGTGAGGTTCACCACGTTGCCGGACGCGGCCGGGGCCCCGGAGGTCTTGACCGCGCGGGGCTTGCTGGGGCCTGCGGCGGGCAGGCCGGCGAGGGGATCGGTTGCGGGGGTCTTGCTTGCCATTGGGTTACTTCCTTCCTGTGAGCTGTTCGTGGATGAAGATCTGGATGTTGTCGCGGTCGACCCTGACGAGCAGATGCTCGAGGTCGACCACGTTCTTCCAGCCGAACGCCACGCCCACCTTTCGGTAGGACGCGACTTGGTCGTCGGCACGTATGCCGTGGTATTGGGGTTGCAGGCCGCCCTGCTTCATGACCATGTGCCAGGTCACTTGCCGGCCATCGCATCGATGAACGGTTGTGCGGCCCACCACGGACACGAGTCGTTGAGATGCAGGCCGAGAACGACGTCGTTCAGGTCCACATCGATCTTGCCGATGTCGAGGTCACGCCCGGGCACGAACGCCTTGAGCGTGACTGTCTTGTTCTCGCGGGAGACCTTGGTCGAGTTGGCGTTCCACGTCTCACGGACGTTGGCCTCCACTCGATGTATGCGTTGCCCGCCAGAAAGGGAGGCCGCCAGACGCATGACGGCCTCCAGGAATCGTTCGAGGGTCACCGCGTGCGGCGAGCGACACTCCCGACCAGTGCTGCGATGAACACGAGCGCGATCAGCACGAACGGGGTGTAGTTCACACCGTTGTCGGCTGATGCTGGAGCCGTGTCCGTCGGTGCCAGCGTTGCCAGATGCGGCGTCGGCTCATTACCGCCACCAGCGTCAGGCAGGGTCTCGGTCGGGGTTGGTGTCGGCAGCTCCGGTGTTGCCGTCGGCGTCGGAGTGGGCGTGGGTGTCGGCGTCGGGGTCGGTTCGACCTCGTCCGTCGGGCACTCAGGCTCGTCCTGGCCGTTATCGACTGCAATCACGAGGGAGCGACCGTGCTGGTCGGTGAACTCATCGCCCACCAGTTCAGCAGGCTCGTCCTTCGCCGGGTTGTCCTTGTCATACGACGGGATCGTGTGGAAGTCGACGCTGATCGGGTTGTCCCCGGTCTGCAGCCGCTCGTCCACGCCCGGTGTACCGACGTACTTGCAGACGAAGACCTTGTGGTCCTCGCCGGCAACGACGGTGGAGGGCAGCAGCAATAGCGCCGCCACCCCGATGAATAGAAGCTTTCGCATGTGTTTCACCCCTGTCTTATCGATCTTCTGCTTGGTATTGCTCGATGCCCCCAACGGGTGCGTCCCCATTGGAGACCTTGAGACCATGAGGTAGGACGATGTCCCAGGCTCGTGCGTGGACGTAGCAGACCTGATGGCCTGCTCGCTTGTAGACCGGGACCCTGTAGCAGTGCCGGAATAGCTCCTTGCGGAGCTTCACCAGCGCCTCGCATTGGACCCTTGAATCGAAGTCGGTCGGCTTGTTGAGCCGATAGACCTCCTGCGCTGTGTAGCTGGGACCCTTAGTCGCCACAGTCCCACTCGATCGCGCCGCAGTCATCCTCCCGTTCGGGAAGATACACCGCGCCGACGCTGGGATCGTTGAGGGCCAGGACCCACGTCCGTCCGTCACGGATGACGGAATACGCGGTCTCGGCCGGCACATCCACGTCCTTGAAGACGATGCGATCGAACTCCAAGAACGCTTCACGGATGCGGGTAACGGCGGCCTTGGTAGACCGCCGCGTGGCTTCGATAAGCATCAGCTCACCTCCAACGGTGTGAACTCGGGCTCGACGTACTTGCTGTTGTACAGCTTCACGTCTGCCGGCTGGACGTCCTCGGGCAGATCGCTCCAGTCGTAGCGGCGCTCAGCGGCTCCTATCAGCGTGGTCAGCTCGTCGAGCGTGTCCTTCAGGTACTTCCGGCGCTTCCGGTCTTCGGGTGGGTAGTTTTCGTCTCCGCGCAGGCGCGGCCAAGCTTTGGACGCACCGATTGAGAGCTGGATCCACTCCTTGCGGAGCGGCTTGGCCGCGTTGACGATCGCCTCGATGGACGCCTCCGGGGTGTCCTTCAGGATCGTGGCGCTCGGGTAGTTAGCGCGCAGGTTGGGCAGGACGTTGTCCCATCGCCGCTGCCGGGTCTGCTCGATCAGTTCCTTGAGGTCGATGTCGACCTCGCGGAGCAGCCGCAGCTTCATGGCCACGACCTTCTCGTTGTAGCCGGAGAACATGATGGGACCCTCGGCTTGGGCAACGAACAGCCGGCCGTATCCGCCGTATCCACGCTGACCGGGCAGCAGTGCGTGCAGCCCGTGGTTGCAGGTCGCCAGCAGCTTGCTATCGGGCTCCATGTAGTCGCCCGGCTCGCCATCCTTCGGCAGGCTCCACAGGGTCCCGCCGTGTGAGCTGCGTCCATCAACACCGAGCCACTTGAACAACGGGCCGTCGTAGAAGCCGATCCGTTCGTCCTCGAGCACGGCGAAGTTGTAGTCGCCGTACTCGTAGTGGGTGTGGTTCTTGTGTCCGTAGTAGTAGCTGCTGTACTGGCCGGCGGAAGTCCGCCTGTACGGGCAGTCGATGAGGTTGCAGTCATCGACGAACGTCTTGGGAACCGGGGCTGCCGGGATCTTCATCAACCGCAGCTTTGGTGTCTCTTCTTCGACTCGTCCTCGTTTGGCCATCAGGCCACCTCCTTGTAGAAGATTCGGTATTGCCAGTCGTCAGGCAAGCTGCCCAACGTCCATTCGACGACCATCAGGTTCGGTAGGTCCAGCAGGAGTCTGCGCGGGAATCCGTCTGGTCCTTGTCGGTATCTGGTCATCACTGATTCAACGGAAACATCGGGATCACGAGCCGTGCCGTTGAAGCAGATCTCGCGAACCTTCCATGTCATGGCATGCAGGGTGTGCAGCGCCCCGTTCCAGGTTCCAGTTGGTACCACGGATAGGGCAGACCACACTTGGTGCAGCGTGTGCGTGCTTTGACCTGCTCGCGCTCCAGCGCGACTTGTAGAGCTGTGTCTGGGTCCATATGCGGGCCGGCTAGTCGCCCGCGAGCCTTACGTTCTGGCACGTCGTCCCCTTGGTAGGAGTTGGTTGAGCCGAGCGCCGAGCTCATCGAGTGGGGCAGGGCTCACCGTGCGTGGCTTGCACTCCCACCATCCGATGATCTCGTCATCGGCGAGGTGCTCGAGAGTCATCCTCACTCGCACCGCCTGGTCTTCGGTGAGCCGCACGATCCAGATGTCGGTGTGCTGCTCATCGGCCACGTAGTAGTTCACGTCGTAGATGAGGGTCCCATCTGCGGTGTGGTACGTAGCGACGTCACTCATCGACCAGGTCCTCACGGATGAAGAACTGCATCTCCTCCCTCTTGGGTGTGCGACCTTTAGGGGAGATGCGGATGACTAGGCGAGGCAGGCTGATCTCGATGGGCCATATGGAAGGCGGGACCCTGTCGACCTCCTCCAGCCGCTGGATCCACGGCTCGCCGTTCCTGGTTTCTGGGCCCAGGATGTACCAGCGCCACTTGGGCTCACTCGGGGACATTGATGATCCACATAACGGTCTTGCGGTTGCTCAGCTTGGGTTTGACCCACTGATGAACGACCAATGACGGTAGGTCTACGACCCGTTCCCATCCAGACTGACGCTCGAACCGGGCCGGGTTGTTGAAGTGCGAGCCGCGCACCTTCTTCTCGACGTTGCCGTCCTCGGTGATCCAGACCTCAGACCAGGTAGCCGCGCTCACGGAAGTCCTCGTCTGGTGCCTGGTCCCAGATCACGTACTTGCGTTCTGGCTTGTAGTGGCGATGCCAGATGGCAGCGCTGGCCTCGATCGAGCGGCCCTCCTTCTCCTTGGCCTCGAGCCACCAGCGTGGTGGCTGGACCTTGGGGAAGCGCCCATCGATGATGAGCTTGAGCCACTCTTCCCTGGTCTTGATCCACGGTGAGTGGATGGGTGCGTAGTACATCATCGGATGCGCCTCGCTTGGTTGCGGCGCTTGGCATCCTCTCGGTCGTCGCCAGGGTGGCGCACGAGCCAGAACAGGATGAATACGAGGCTGATGATCAACAGTAGGGTCCAGCCGTCGATGCCGCCCAACGGCGACAGCAGCCAGAACATGAACTCGTCGATCGGGTTCATCGTTTCCTCACATCGGTGAACAACTGGTCAGTGAACGTATCACGCTGGCACCCAGATTTCTAGGTCTTGGCGCGGTGCCGTTGCCCGATAGACCTTGAGTGTGGGCAGGTCGACGATCAGCTCGTAGTCAGGATCATTGTCTGCCGGTGGGCCGTCGGTCACGAAGTCCTCGTGGGCCTTGTAGATGAGTGGCGGCATCTTGCCCCTCGCGGAGGGCTCGACGATGACGCAGTGCCACTTCACTCGTCACTCGTCACTCGGCCCCGACGGGATCGAGAGCTGGTTCTGGGTGATGACGTCGTGGAGGATGCCGGCAGCTCCGGTTCGTTCGGGGACGAAGGAGCATAGGCACCAGCCACTGGATCCGATGTGGGAGCAGCCATCGGCGGCAGCTCCGTGGATCGCGAGTTCGTGGTTGCAGCCGACTTCGTCTGGGTCGGTGCACCTCTCTCGCTCGGTCCCGTAGAACTCGACTGAAGCCATCTAAGGAATCTCCTGATCATCGTGTGCCTCCCGGAGCCTGGTGGCCAAACCGAGCAGCTCATCTCGGTAGCTGCGCCGAAAGACCACCACGTCGTCGTCTGCTGGTCTCCGCTCGCGGCGGATCCCTTCATCGATCACGGTTGTCAGCCCGAACTCATGGAGCCACCGGCTGGACCGGCGCTCCATGAGCAGCTCGAGGATGCGACTACTTGCCACGGGTCCATATCCAGAGGGAGTAGCCACCGCCTCGGGTGAAGGCGATGAAGTTTCGGGTGTCGACGAGGATGACGGCGTTGTCCTTGCCTTGCCCCATGCGCCGAAGCACATGCGCAACGCTTTCACCGTCGATCTGGCCGCAACCATCGTAGTGATAGCCGCTAACACCCCAAGTGAACGCATAGTAGAACCAGGGCTCAACCGAACTGGGCGATGCAGTCATCACACCAGTCCAGGATCGCCTGGTCCTCTCCGCTGATCGTGAAGAACACGTTCTTGCGAAACAGGCCCTTCGACACACGGTCGATGGTCAGCTTCACGCCGCGCTTCTTTGCGAACAGCTCCATGTAGCCCTCGACGTCGATCCATCGGGGCCCCGAGACCATCTCGGAGTAGGTGCTCACGGTCGCAGATGGGCTGCGCTCCTCGGATACCCGATGGGCCCGATGTAGGGCAGTCCTTCGCGCTCTTCGAGTGACCCGTTCACCATGTATGCCTTGATCGTGCGCTTGACGTCCGGCTTGTAGCCGTCCTCAGCGTAGCGCTCCACGATCTTCTTGATGGCCTCCGGGTCGTCAGCGTTGGTATGGAACGTGGTGCTGAACCAGTCCTTGTCACTGGAGCCCACGAACCGAACGATGATCACGGGACCTGTGTAGTCGCTCATCAGAGCACCTCCCAATATGCGGCGCGGCTAACTCGCCACGAGCCTGAATCTGCGGTCGGACTTATCGGGGATAAGCCTGTGGCCGCCTGGATGATGGAGATAGATGACGCCGTACTCGACTGAGCTAAGTTCCCAGCCAAGCTCGAAGTGCATCTTCATCGACTGGATGAAGCCAGCATCACCGTAGATGTGCGGGATGAGCTCCTCTTCCCAGCCGACGAGGTCACGATCCTCGATGACCCACTTTCCCTTATCGGCGCTTGTCCCGCTGCTTGCGGGGGACATACAGCTCCTCCTGCGGGATGTACCGCTTGACCGCCGGCGCGAAGTGGTCGGTCGGCGCGTGCTGGCCGATATACACCGGCTTCTGCACGATCCTGGCTGGCCGATTGAAGCGAGCAGGTTCCTTGCTACCGACTGGACGGGATAGATAGGCGTTGCCGCGCATCAGCGCACCTCCTTGTTCTCGAGCGTTGCCTGGAGCGATCGGGCGAGCAGGTCGAGGCGATCGTTCCACGCGTGATGACCTGAGCGAGCCGTAGCAGTTGACGCCAACACCGAGGCATAGTTGCCGCCGACCGCGATCAGCTTGGTCACGTCGGCATGATGATTGGCCACCACCCAGAAGCCGTTGCCATAGCTGCCGAAGCCGAACTCTTGGGGCCTGACCATCGCTGCCTGATGGTGGCGCTTGACCTCGCCCCACCATCCGATGGGGTTCTGGTCGATCTGCCCCATCGCGTCGTTCAGGATGAACAACGTGGTGTTGTAGCCCATCAGCGCGATCGAGCGCCAGGTGTGTCCATGTCGTCCATCACTTCCTCCTGATCTCGATGCCGGCCGCATCCAGATACTCCTTGTAGAGCTCCGCTCGCCGCCGGTTCAGTCGCTCCTCATCCCAGTTCCAGCCGTCAGCGAGATGCTCGCTTACGAGCTGCTGAGATGCGTCCGCGATGGCGTTCATCTCATCGATGCAGAGTTGGATGTACTCAGGATCCACGTGCTGCCTCCTTTCTGGTGGGCAGCTCGAGCACACGAACTGCCCACCGATGATGGAACTAGGCCGCCTGAGCCGCAGCCTTCTGGTACGTCGCGACGAGCTCCGCGACCTGGCCCGCTGCGTACGCCTGAGCCTCGGGCGTGCCGCGCACATCGCGGTCGATCAGGTGGAGGATGGCATCCTCCGTGAGCCGGAACGCGGCCTTCGGGTCCTGCAGCAGGAACTGCAGGATGACGCCGGCCTCGATGGCGGCCATGTTGACCGGGATGCCGGCCTTGGCAGCCGCCGCGCTCACTGCGCGTGACGTGACCCAGCGCTCGTTGGCAGGGTCCACGCTGTCGATCGCCTGCCCGTTGTCCTCACGGTAGAAGGCCGTTTCGCCAGCCACCGTGCGAACACCGGTGCGCACGAGATCCGTTCCGACGAGCATGTAGTGCCCACGGAGCGGGTTCACCTTGGGTAGGGCCATCTGGCCACCTCCTGCTACAAGGGTCCTGCATACATACAGGGCCCACCGACCAGCACAGGCGTGCTGGTCATAGGGCCTATGTGCAGTCATGCATACGTGGCGCGCTGCTACGCTGCGGGCCTAGAACGTATGGTCAGTGCCGCACACATGGCCTGTTGATCCAGATACCTAGTCGGTCACCTCCTTGTTGCCTTGTATGTAGATGCAGGCACGAACAAGGTGCATACATGCATCGACTCTCTGCCTCGATGCTCAGCACGAGATACATGCAGAGTTGCACCTTTCATCACTACGCACGGATCGCTCGATGCTCAATGCACCTGCGCTAGCGCTTGTTCGCCTGCACAAACTCCACGCGAGTCGAGCTGCGCCGACGCCACTCTGGCAGCCACGCTCGGCAACGGATGTCGTGCTTCTTGCCGTACTGATCCTCAGTCGGCACACACGTACAGACCTTGTTGGTCGGCCCATACCAGGTGTCCTTGTCCCACACGCTGCACCTCACTTCCGATAACGATGGATATGACTGTTATCAGTCCATGTAGACCGTGTCGTAGAACCGGCGGAACGTGCCGTCAGTCTCCACTGAGACCAAGGTCTCGTTGATCTCGCGGAACCTGGAGATGTGAAGGTTGCTGAGGATTTTCTTGTAGGTCTCGATGGAATCGATGAGCCTGATGCTCACCACTGTGTCGTCCTTGATTGATGTGGTCGTCTCCCAGATCTCGAACGGCATGGTGCTACTCCTTTGCGTGCCTTGAGCCAAACGCTCACCGATGGGCAGCACGTGCGACAACGTGCTGCACATCGACGCGAGGGTTAGGCTGCGATCTCGTCGGCGACGCTGTACGAAGCGACGAGGTCGTTGTAGCGGTCTTCGTTGCCAAACTTGGTCAGGATGGCAAGCAGGTCGAACGTGCCCTTCCATGTGTGGTTGGGCAGACCGACCTTCGGCACGGCCGCCATGTTCACCCGATGGCCCAGCGTGCTGGCCACGTTGACGATGTCGCCGGACGTGCGGAACACGTTCGGCAGGAACGGGACAGTCTGGTTCGAGCCGTCGGCCCGAACGAACACGATGCTGCCGTCCAGATCCGCCAGAGTCATCCGAACGTAATCCGTTCCGACCAAACCGTAGGCTGTGGTTGCGAGCTTCCGAAGCATCTGTGCTTCCTTCCTTCCTGCGCATCTGCGCACAACAAGCTCGAGCTCACACGGCTCGAGACATGAAGAGGCCCGTGGCTGTCGCGCCACGGGCCTTGTCCCCTTCGGGACGTCTCTAGTATCCCGCCCACCGGGCATCCGAAACCGGGCGATGCGACCCTGTGTCGCCTTTCCAGCACAGTGGGATCCGAAGCTTGGAATTCACGTGACTTGAAGTCGCGGC
>JADMIO011306002.1_pt1 | contig 72153 bp, 63 predicted proteins | sample 8958161 | NCBI WGS metagenome assembly JADMIO01 (sample SAMN16585339, study PRJNA669376) | soil metagenome | isolation source: Crop rotation soil | place: USA: Cullars Rotation, Alabama | collected 2011 | reverse complement strand
GCCGCGACTTCAAGTCACGTGAATTCCAAGCTTCGGATCCCACTGTGCTGGAAAGCGGTGGTCGAACCTTATCGAGTCGCAAACAAGCTCGACACGATTTACGATCTCGCCTCACTCACCAAACCACTCATCACTTCCCTACTCTGTGCGCGCAGAATCGAACTCGGCGAGTTGACTCTCGACAGTTCGGTATCACACTACCTGCCGGAGTTTGATCGCACTGACAAGCAGATGATCACTGTTCGCGAGCTTTTGACGCACACTTCGGGTCTGCCTGCATGGCGTCCACTTTATATTTTGACTGAGGACGAACCGGAACGCGCGGCGGGTGCGATTGCGAATCTCGATCTCGAGTACAAACCCGGCACGCGTGTGGTCTACAGCGATCTCGGATTCATCGCGCTCGGGATTTTGTTGGAGCGCATGACGGGACATCAGCTTGCTGAGTTGGCTTACAAGGAAATCTTCGAGCCACTAAACTTGAAACAGACGTTCTTCAATCCTGAGATCGCTTTGCAAACGGGGATTGCTGCGTGTGAAACGGGTAACGCGTATGAGGCCGACATGAGCAGGCAGATGGATGCTGGTGTTTATGCTAATTCGCGGCAACGTGTGATCTGGGGTGAGGTGCATGATGGTAATGCGTATTTTCTTGGTGGGGCAGCAGGTCATGCGGGGCTGTTTTCAACCGCAAGCGAGACGTTTGTGTTGGCGCAGCAATTTGTGGGTGAGTCGACGAAGCTGCTCGCGCCTGAGACGTGCAAGATGTTTCGAGAGAATATGACGCCTGAGTTGGAAGAGGCGCGATCGATTGGATGGCAACTGGCGGCGACGAAAGATTCAACTGGAGGAGCCGGTCTTCCACCGGACAGTTTTGGTCACAATGGTTTCACCGGCACATGTGTCTGGATCGATCCCGACCAGCGGCGCGTCTTTATCCTCCTCACCAACCGCACCCACGCCCACACGCTGCCGTTCGCGAATATCAATGCGGTGCGCCGCGAGTTTAATACGCTGGCAGTTCAGGCCGCGGATTTACGCGGATGAACGCGGATCCGATCTGCGTTTATCCGCGTAAATCCGCGGCTCATAACCTGAAGCGCAAGGTCGTGCCGATTACGTTCAGGTCGCCCGGGAGGCTTACGCCGTCGTTCTGGCGGAGATAATAGAATTCCTGCGTGTAGTGTTTGTTGAAGACCTTGATTCCGCCGGCTGAGAAGCGATTGCGCACCCAGCGGTCGATGCTCCAGTCGTAGAAGATCTCATCTGCGACAAACAACGAAAGCGCTAACTTGGACGAACCAACCGGATGCTCAACCTGGAACCGGTTGCGATATCGCCACGACTTCGCGCCATTATTCCGCAGCCGGCGTTCAAACTGATTTCGTTCACTAAACCGAAACTTGTCCGCGGCAAACCTCAACGTCACAGGCACGGTCAGTCGATTCTCCCAAACCTTGCGCCCGCGAAATGGCTGCATGCCGATGTGCAAATAATTTGGCGACGCACTGAAATACTTTCCCCAACGAAAAGTAAATCCAACGCCAACGCGCTCATCAACCGGCCGGCTGATATCACGCCCCAAACGCAACGTACCCAGCACATTGAAATCGAAATGCTTTCTGACCGGAACCGCGAGTTGAACGTCGGTCCATAATTGATTGTCATTCGTAATCGCCTGCGCGGAGGCGAGGCTACTCAGCGCACAAAGCAAGAGACAAACGTTGAGGGCTCTTTTCAACTCTTTGACGGCAGTACTGTGAATGACGTTAGCGCCGCCACAACGCGTTCGCCAACATGCAATCGCGTGGCACTCGCTTCAGGTTTGGGTCGCGTCGCAATAATCGATTTGGTGGACCGCTTCTCGGGTGTCTCTGTGGTTAGGTAATACGGCGTCTCGTCAGTCTTACATTCCTCCGCGCTGCCGACTTCCATCTTCAAACGCACGCGCTCATAAGCACCGACAAAAGCAACCTCCTCGATAATCGCCTTGCCAAGACGCGATGGACCGGGACGCACAAGCTCTCCACGATTCAACGAAACATCCTCGGGTCGGAAGACTATCTTCACGCAGTCGCCGGGCTTGAACTTCTCCTTATCCAGGGTTGCAGGAATCTGCGCCGCACCGACCTCCAGATAATCTTTCCGCACGACCGCATCAAGCACATTTGCGGCGCCCAAAAAAGTTGCGACATACTCAGTCGCGGGCTGATTATAGATCTCAAACGGAGTTCCAATCTGTTCGATATGGCCCACGTTGAGCACAGCAACACGATCGCCGAGCTCGAGCGCTTCTTCCTGATCGTGCGTAATGAAGATCGACGGCACGTTAACTTTCTTCAAGAGCGACCGGATCTCGCGACGCAGGTGAACGCGCGTCTGAGTGTCGAGTGCGCCAAACGGCTCGTCAAACAGCAACACTTCGGGTTTATAAGCAAGCGTGCGCGCGATCGCCACACGCTGTTGCTGCCCGCCGGAGAGTTGTGACGGATACTTCTTGCGATGCTCTTCGAGTTGGACCAATTGCAGCAACTCGTTCACGGTCTCGCGAATCTCTTTGCGCCTTCGTTTGCGGATCCGCAACCCATAACCGATGTTCTTCTCGACAGTCATCTTCGGAAACAATGCGTACGACTGAAAGATGACGCCAACGCCGCGTTCGCGCGCGGGAAGTTCTGTGACGTCTTTGCCGTGCAGAATCACTTTGCCCGTGTACGGCATTTCCAAACCGGCAATGATGCGCAGAATCGTCGTCTTGCCACTGCCCGAAGCGCCGAGCAACACCAACACCTCGCCTTCGGCAACATCGAAACTGATGTTTTCAAGCACGCTGGCCTTGCCGAAACGTTTACTGATTCCAACCACACTAGCCGCGGCCGGTGACGTCGGTATGTTCGATACCGGCTCGACGTCCCTTGGAATCAATGTCTCTTTTGCCTTCACCATGATGGTTTAGTCGACATCCAGCCAATCGCGTGCCAGAAAGAGAACGCTGAATATCAGAAACGAAAACAGCGCGAGGACAATGGCGATCGCGTTTGCGGCTTCGATTTGGCCTTCGTTGAACTTTGCAAAGATGTAGAGCGGCGCCGTTTGTGTTCGTCCGGCCAGATTTCCGGAGACGAGGATTGTCGAACCGAATTCTCCGACCGCACGCGCGAATGTCAGTAATGCACCGGAGACAATTGCGCCACGCAGCGACGGAAACGTCACATGCCAGAAGGTCTGCCAGCGAGTGGCGCCGATCGTGGCCGACGCTTCTTCAAGCGATCGGCTCATCGTGTCGAAGACGGGTTTGATAACACCGAATGCGAGCGGGAACGTCACGAAAATATTTGCGAGTATGATCGCGCCGGCGGTGAACATGATTTGAAAACCATGCGGCGTCAGGAATCGTCCGAGCGTGCCGTACGGTCCCCAGAGCAGGAGCAGCGCAAAGCCTGCGACGGCGGTTGGTATTGCGGTCGGTAGTGAAATCGTAACGATGAGAGCGTTGCGGCCGATGAAGTTGTAACGCGAGAGAACGTACGCGGCGAAGAGACCGAAGATCACATTGAAGACGGTGGCCCAGAAGCTTGTTGCCATTGATAGCTTAAGGGCGAAAATTGCTTCTGGTTGCATCAGTGCGGACCAGAATTTATCAAGCCCATTGCTCGTGCCGAAGATGAAGATTGACGCGAGCGGCAGGAAGACTAAAGGCAGCATCATGAAAATGAGCATGCCGATACTGAGCGGTCGAACCACATCGAACCCGCGCACGTGACGCATTGCTGGAGCTACAGTGCTCATTTGGTCTTTGTGCTTTGTTCTTTGTTCTTTGTCCGTTGTCCTTTGTCCTTGGTACTTAGTAGTACTTTGTTCTTTGAAGCCCAAAACAAAGAACAAAGTACCAAGAACAAAGGACACAAACGGACAACGGACACGGACAAAGAACTACTTCTTCTGCACCTGATCTCGAAAGATTTGTTCAATCACTTCCGGATACGCCTTATCCCAACCACCAAAATACTCAATCGTGAATGGCAACTCGATATGTGCAAAATCTTTATTCGCCTGGTTGAACGCATCGTTCGTGCTTGAGTAAAAATGAAACTTCACAAACGCCTGCTGCGCCTCGTCGCTCCAGAGATACTGCATAAACGCATCAATCACCGGGCGCTTTGCTGGTGTAACATTCTTATCGATCACTACAGCCGGATGCTCGCTGAAGATCGTCGATTGCGGCGTCACAACTTCAACGGGCGCCTTCGCTTCTTTCATCAGCAATCCCTCGAGCTCGTAAGTCACGAGGGCATCGCCGTTGCCGAGCTCGAAAGTCGTTCGCGCCTCGCGTGCAGATCCGGGCGTCGAGATCACGTTCTTCCAGATCGCTCGCAGCATTTGCAGCGCGCGGCCTTTATCGGGTTCGCGCGATTCCTTTTCTGACTTCTGCAACTCCGACCCGTAGATCGCGAGTATGGACCACTGCGCGCCGCCCGAACTGATCGGATCGGGATGGATCAATCGTATCCCCGGTTTCGCGAGATCGGAAAAATCGTGAATGCCCTTCGGATTTCCCTGGCGCACAATGATCACGAAGGGAGTCTTGTTGACGATTCCGTTCCCGGCTAACAGGTGCCAGTCCGAAGTAACAAAGCCGTCTTTCTGAAGTCGTTGCGCGTCGCGTTCGATTGAGAGGATCGCGACCTCCGCGGGCGCGCCGCGAAGGATCTGGTTAGTAACTGTTTCGGAACCGGCAAATGACGACTGAAACTGCACGACCTGGCCGTGTAACTGTTTCCATCTCGCGGTAAAACCCGGGAAAACCGCCTTCTCGAGCGATTCCTTCATGACCGAGAAGCCGTAGAGCGTGATAGTGATATCACCGCTTTCGCCCGGCGGCTTTGGCAGACACGCGGCGACCAGTAACGCCGAGACTAACGCCGCGGTCGCAAGAAACGGAACGCTTCGGGAAGTAGTCTTCCTCATGAGGACCGTATGGCCTCCTGATATCTGGACAGACCTAAAAGCCGCTGCCGCTTACTCTTTGCTACCGGGGGTTGCACCGTCTATACCACAGATTACACAGATTTAGGAAGATTACACAGATTCACAAATGGTCTTTCTGTGAAATCTGTGTAATCTGTGGATGGTTTTTTGTAGTAGACTCCCAGTGATGTGCAGTTCTCTCGCCCGACGAGTCATCACATTACTGCTTGCGCAGTCGCTTTTTCTCCCCATCGCATCTGCTCAACAACAACAAGACACACGGCCGCGACGGACGCAGCCGGTGTGGACCGCGCCGTCTGCGACAACGCCCATCGTTGATTCGCCGGGTCTGACTATTGCTACCGGACCTGAACCGAGGATTCGTGTCGCGCTCACGACTGACGCACGTTCTGCTGTGATCTCTACTACGGGCCATCTGATGAATGCGAGTGGTGGTGGTTCGACTCTGCTCGCGATGGATACTTCGCGCGTTCGTGTCGATCCGCGACTCCTGTCTCCAATGACGGCGCCGGCCGACGACGGCGGATTTCGAGTACTCGTCGGCGGCGCGGCCAGCAAGGAAGAGGCAGAAGAGAACGAGAAAGACATCCAGAAGATCACCGGTGAAGATGCACACGCCATTCTCGACACTGAAACCAAAACCTGGGGAATGTTTGTCGGCGGCAAACTTTCGCGTGAAGAAGCAGAAGAGTTGCAAGCACGCCTCGAGACAGCAGGCATTGATGCGACGATCGAAGGAAAACAACCGCCAACCATAGCGCAAAAACAATCGCCGGCCACGAATGATAGTCCAGTGCGTCTCACTTCGCGTCCTGCTTTGCCCTCGCGCGAAGTAGTTGCTTCGTCTACTGCGGGACGAGTATTCAGTTCGAGCGCACCAGTTTCCTTTGCATCGGACGACGAGCAGAACGCGCCGGTGCGTTTCAATGACAAACCGTATCGTGGGCGTATTGAAGTGTTCACAAACCTGCGCGGCAGTTTGACGGTTGTTAACGAACTCGGACTTGAAGACTACGTGCGCGGCGTCGTCGCAAACGAACTTTCACCCGGTGGTTATCCTGCGATTGAGGCTTTGAAGGCACAGGCGATCGCCGCACGCACCTACGCGCTCAGGAATCGCGGACAATTCATGTCGCAAGGATTCGACGTTCTTCCAACCACTCGTTCGCAGGTGTATCGCGGACTCACTTCTGAAAACCCACTCTCGACACGCGCTGTCGACGAAACGCGCGGCTTGATCGCGACTTACAATGGTGAACCGATCAACGCTCTCTACACGTCGACGTGCGGTGGACGCACCGAAGACTCGGAAAAGATCTTCAACGAAGCGGTTCCTTATCTTCGAGCACGCGAGTGCGCCGCGGAAGGCGCGACGTTCGATCGCTTTGTGATCAAAACATCGCGCCAGCCTGCCGAGTTGCAGGATGATGCGAATGTTGTGCTCGCGCGTGACGTCAGTCTTTTGTTCACGCAGAATTTCGGGACGTTGCGTGACCGTGTTTCTGATTCGTGGCTTTCTGCTGATGCGACCGTGGTTGAAGTACAGAACTGGCTCGCGAATGTGGCGCGTGTGGCGCGACAAACAATGCCCGTCATCACGGCCGACGTGAATCGACCGCCTGCATTTGCCACGGCACTTTCTGCTGCCGTATTTGGCGAGAGTCGTGCTGGAACACTGCTGAATGATGCCGATGCCGATTACTTGCTGGCAGTGAAAGATGCCGGAGATGTGCCCGCAGCGAATCGCGCAGATCTCGCGATGCTGCTGCGTGATGGACATCTTTCAGTCTATCCGGATGCGACACTGCGGCCGCGACTTCCACTGTCGCGAGCGCGTGTGTTACATGCGATTGCTCGACTACTCGAGGCACGCAATCTGCTGCAACTGTGGAAAGCAAATGCGCGTCCCGCGAGTGATGGACAACTGATCCTTCGCTCAACAAAGGGCAAGGATCAGCCGATCAGAGTCAACACGGATGCGTTTCTGTTTCGGTATCTCGGTGAGCGTCCTTACGCTGTTTCGTCAGTGGCACTCGTCGGTGGTGAGCCGGTTATTTATCACCTCGCGCCTAACGGGCAGATCGATTTTCTCGAAGTCAGGCCCGCGCCGAACGGTGCGGCAGCGGACCGGATGTCGCCATTTGCTAACTGGTCCAAAGAATTGAGTCCCGCGCAGGTGCAGGCGCGTCTGGCACGTGCGGCGAGAGGGATTGGAGCGATTGTCGATCTGCGTGTCGCATCGCGTGGTGCGTCGCATCGAGTGACGGATCTGGAGATTGTCGGGACAAGCGGCACGGCTCATGTTCGTGGTGGTCGCATTCGTTCCGCGCTCGGGTTGCGCGAACAGCTCTTCGTCATCGACCGCGAATATGATGATGATGGACGCGTGAGCGAGTTCACATTTGTCGGGCGTGGCTGGGGCCACGGCGTTGGCATGTGCCAGGTCGGCGCCTACGGACTTGCGAAACAAGGCTGGACGTCCGAGCAAATACTCAAAGCGTACTATTCGGGTATTGAGATAACGCGGATTTACTAAACGATTTTCAGGATTAACGCGGATCTATTCTGTGAATTTCTCACGCAATCAACTCATCGGCGCTCTTCTGCTACTCGCTCTCATCTGGGCCGTGATACTTTTCCGCATGTGAACCCTGTCATCGCCATCGTTGGTCCCACTGCCTCCGGCAAAAGCACACTCGGAATCGAAGTCGCGCTGCAGCTCAACGGCGAGATCATCAACTGCGACTCGGTCCAGGTCTACAAAGAGATCCAAATAGCCACCGCGAAAGTACCACTCGACGAGCGCAAAGGTGTCCCTCACCACCTGATCGATTTTGTCTCGCCTGACATCAACTACACCGCCGGCGAATGGGCTCGCGAAGCCGCAAACAAGATCGAAGACATCGAAAGCCGTGGCCGTGTTCCACTCCTCGTCGGCGGCAGTGGTTTCTATTTACGCGCCCTCCGCCAACCGTTTTTCGAAAGTCCACCAACAGACGAATCACTGCGCCAACGTCTGAATCGTCTCCGCGAGAAACACGGCGTCGAACACCTCCATCGACTCTTGAAACGTATCGACCCCGACGCGGGCGCACAGCTCTTCCCGCGCGACTGGCCACGCGTGCAGAGGGCCATCGAAGTCTATTTTCAAACCGGGCAATCGATTGTGGACCAGCAGCCGGTGCGACCCGAACCGCACGAAAGTTCACGACGTCTTCGCATCCTCGCCCTCAATCCGCCACGTGCGGAACTGTACAAACGAATCAATGAACGCACAGAGGAACACTTCCGCGCCGGCCTCGTTGACGAGGTTCGCGAGTTGTTGGACCGTGGTTTCTCACCTGCTTCAAACGCACTTGGAGCACACGGATATCGCCGAGTCGTCGAGTATTTACAGGGCCAGCGAGACCTCGAGAGCGCTATCGAACAGACCAAACTCGACGTGCGTCACTACGCCAAACGCCAATTGACATGGTTTCGCCATGAAGCAGATGTCGAGTGGTTTGAGGGTTTTGGTGAGGAAAACCGCACTTTGCGATCGGTTCGTGAAGCAATAGCCGCTGGTCCACCGTCCAAATAATCATCTTTCTCTCACATCTCGGCCAATCTCTTGTAATGCAAAGATCCATGTTGTAATCTCGTTGCAACCGCGCGATCTACTAATCTCTCCCCCAGGTTTCAAGCATGTCGGACGGGAAACAGGCACCACAGAACATTCAGGACGCGTTTCTCAACACGGTTCGCCGCGAGAAAACTTCCGTGGTCGTGTATCTGCTGAATGGGGCCAAGCTGACGGGCCGTATCCGCAGCTTTGACAAGTTCTCGGTCCTGCTTGAGTCCGGGTCACAGGAACAACTGATTTTCAAACACGCCATCTCCACCATCTCACAATCGCGACGCGCGACCGGCGAACTGCATCAGTCAAACGCCGAAACAAACCCGCGCGACGTCCGCACTTCTGACGCCAATTCGCCTGAGGCGTAAGATTCGATTACACTGTCGCCCGCTATTTTGGAGTGCGGCGGCCTGGCGCCGCTTTGTTATCGATTTTGCGCGATCGAGGAGAAAGCGGCGCCAGGCCGCCGCACTCCAAAGTTAAACTGTGCCTGGAACTTTCATTACATTTGAGGGTATCGACGGCAGTGGGAAATCGACTCAGTTACGTTTACTTGGTAATTTCCTGAAAGCCAACGGATGCGATGTGCTTCTGACACGCGAGCCGGGCGGAACCACGCTCGGCCTGCGACTCCGAGCAGCATTGCTCGACGCAATGGAAGAAGTCGATCCACTCACCGAATTACTTGTCTTCGCAGCAGACCGCGCACAACACGTGCGACGCCAGTTGCGTCCTGCTTTGGAAGCCGGACAAGTCGTGATTTCGGATCGTTATGCCGATGCGACAGTCGCGTACCAGGGCGCGGGCAGAGGCTTCTCGCCGGAGCTGATTTCGCAGATCGTGCAACTCGCCACCGAGGGACTCAAACCCGATCTGACATTGCTCTTTGATCTTCCGATCGAAGAGTCGACCAATCGCACCGCGCGACGCACAGGAAAAAACTCAGGCAAGCTCTCACGCGATCGCCTGGATATCGAGAACGCCGACTTTCACACTCGCGTGCGTGATGCTTATTTGCAGATCGCGCTGCGGGAACCGGAGCGCGTGAAGTTGATCGACACGAGTGGACCAGTGGAAAGAACTCAGGAGCACGTGAAAGAAATCATCATCCCTTATCTCCAAAGCCGAGGCCATCTGGCCATGAAGTATGTTTGACGAACTCACCGGAAACTCTCGTGTCAAAGCAGCGCTGAAACGAATGCTGGTTACTGACCGGCTTCCCGGCGCGATGCTGTTCACAGGCGAAGAAGGCATCGGCAAGAAGCGCTTTGCACTCGAAGTAGCGCGCGCTTTGAATTGCCGCACGCCGAAGGATCACGAAGCGTGTGGCGTCTGCTCGTCGTGTGTGCGGATTGCGAGGTTGAACTATCCGCAACGTGAAGACGCTGATGAGTGGACACAGATAATCTGGACCGACCATCCGGACGTTGGACTCGTCGTCGCTCCGAAACGCGTGTTGCGCGTCGAGCAGATGCGCCAGATCGAGAAAGAAGCTAACTTTCGGCCCTTCGAAGGTAAAGCACGTGTTTTTCTGATCGATGAAGCCGACAAGCTCAACGACAACTCTGCTAACGCACTGCTCAAGGTCCTCGAAGAACCGCCTAAAACATCACACCTGATACTGATCACTGCGCGTCCGGCAATGCTCTTGCCGACGATCCTGTCGCGTTGTCAGATGATCCGTTTCTCACCGCTAACACCGGATGAGATAGAGAGTCACCTGGGCAAAAACAATCTCGCGGACAGGAAAACTGCTCGGTTGCGTGCGCGTGCAGCGGGTGGCAGTCTCGGACGCGCACTCGCCGGCGATCTGGTGACATTCACTTCGCAACGAAAAGCGATGCTCAAGGTTCTGAACGCGCTCGTGGTCAGCGAGGATCGTGCACAATTGCTGCGTTCAGCGGAACAACTCAACGAAGCGCAGTACAGGGAAGAGTTTGAAGAACGCCTCGACGTGCTCGAGACGTTGATTCGCGATGCGTGGATGTTATCGCTCGGCGTCGAGCCGTCTCAGCTCGTGAATGAAGACTTGTTGCCTGAGTTGCATGAAGTGAGTCAGAAAATGGATTCAAGCCGTGCGGGCGAGTGGATCCTGCAGATTGAATACCTGCGCGAGCAACTTATCGTTAACGTGAATCGGAAGATTACGACGGATGCGCTGTTCCTGGTGATGGCGGGCGACGTCGCCGCTCCGAAGCGAGTAAAGATCAAATAAAATCCGGTAACGCGGATTAACGCTGATTTAGAAGAACGGATTCAATCGTGTTTGAAAGATCCGTGTTAATCTGTGGCTGATTTTGGATCTCAGCCAGGAGCTTCTCGGTTTCCATCACGAATGCTTCGACAATATTCTCCCCAGCAACCTTGCGCATCGGCACGCCGTCTTTGAAGATCATCCCCACACCACGACCAAACGTGATCCCGAGTTGAGAATCGTGAGCCTCTCCCGGCCCATTCACCGCACATCCCATAATCGATAAATGTAACGGCTCTTCAATGTGCGCTAGTCGTCGCTCGATCTCCGTCACGATACCGACAAAGTTATCAACATCAAGTCGCCCACACGTCGGACACGCAACCACCGTCACGCCCCGCGTTCGCAACCCAAGCGACTTCACAATCTCCCACGCCACACGAACTTCTTCCTGCGGCTCTGCAGCCAGTGACACTCTGATCGTGTCGCCAATTCCTTCATGCAGCAGAATCCCGAGCCCAATCGACGACTTCACCGTGCCGCTGAAGGACGTGCCGGCTTCCGTAACGCCAAGATGAAACGGATAATCGACTTTCTCCGCGAGCAATCGATACGCTGCAACCGTCCGATGTACGTCCGAGGCTTTCAGCGAGACAATGATGTCAGTGAAATCGAGGTCTTCGAGAATCTGTATATGACGCATTGCCGACTCAACCATTGCTTCGGGAGTCGCAGTGCCGTACTTCTTCAGCAAATCTTTTTCGAGTGATCCGCCATTCACGCCGATACGAATCGGAACCTTTTGCGCCTGCGTAGCACGCACAACTTCGCGGATACGTTCGTGAGAACCAATGTTTCCGGGATTCAGTCGCAGCTTGTCGATGCCCGCTTCAAGCGCCATCAACGCGAGTTTGTAGTGGAAGTGAATGTCGGCGACGATGGGAACATCCGGCACACGTTTCCGGATCTCTTTCAACGCGATCGCGGCGTCGTTGTCAGGCACAGCAAGCCTGACGATTTCGCAGCCCGCGCGAACCATGTCTTCGATTTGAGCCACAGTGGCGCCCACGTCAGCGGTATCAGTCTTTGTCATCGACTGAATCGCTACGGGAGCACCACCACCGATTTGAATATGCTTGACCTGAACTGGTCGCGTAGTGCGCATTGCTATTTGGCCGTTTCAGTGGCGGCCGGTGGCTTCTCCTCGCGATTTCTACTAATCATCTTCAGGAAGTCGTTACTGATTACAAAAACCATCAGCAATAAAACGACGACGAAGCCAACTTGCTGAATACGGTCGCGTACTGCAGTAGAGATCGACATACCTACGAGAGCAAGAAGTCCCTCGATCAGGAGCAGGAAGATGGCGCCGCCGTCAAGGACGGGAATCGGCAGGAGGTTGAAGATACCGAGATTCAGACTGAGAAAACCGAGCATGCCGAAGGCTCCGTCCCAGCCGAGTTTCTCAATCGATTTTTGTGTCGCCTGGTAGATTCCGATCGGACCAGACAACGTGTTGCGTACCGATCGCTGACCGGAGAACACTTGTCCGAGGGCTTTGCCCGTCAAACTCAGAATCTGAATGTTTTGATCCCAGGCGTACTTGCCGGCTGATGCGACCGTCGCGGCGTGCAGTGGATATCGTTCAGACACGCCAAAACCTAACTTATTACCATCGATGCGACGTTCATCGGTCAACAGCTGAACATTTTGACCATCACGCTGAACAGTGATCGCGATCTTCTGCTTGTCGTGAGCGCGAACATACTCTGTAACCTGTGCAGCACTCCGTACTTCCTGACCGTCGATGCTGATGAAACGATCGTCTTCCTTCAGACCGGCAGCAGCCGCCGGTGAATCCGGTGTGACGCTGCCAACGATTATAGGCAAACCACCATAGTCAGGAACGAAATCGAGTGTACCGGCGGCATCGCCATTTTCGACAACCGTGGTCGGCGTGATTGAGAGCGAGACTTCGGAACCGTTTCGATTTACAACTACCGGCAGCGGACGTCCCGGCGAAAGAAGTGCATCGCCGGTGATAGCGTCCCACGTGGGATCGTCGTTGCCGTTAAAGGAGACGATGCGGTCGCCTGGTTTCAAGCCAGCCTGGTCTGCTGCTTTACCCTTCTCGACGTAATAAACGACGGGCTGAGGAGTTGCCGGTACGCCATACATAAACGCGCCTGCAAACGGGATCGCCATGGCCGTCAAAATGTTCATTATCGGTCCGGCGAGCGCGACCGAGATGCGCTGCCAACGCGGCCGCAGGTTGAACATCTCCTCAGGTGGAATGTCCTCAGCACTCGCGCCTTCGAGTGGTGCATTTGACTCATCGCCACCCAGTTTTACGTATCCGCCAAGCGGGATTCCCGAGACTCGGTAGTCGGTATGGCCCCATTTTTTGCCGAACAGGCGCGGCCCAAAACCGACAGAAAACGTTTCCACGCGGATTTTGAAGAGTTTGGCGACGATGAAGTGACCAAATTCGTGAAGGACAACTGCTGAGCCCAATATGAATATGAATGCCAGTAAATAGATTATATAACTCATTCAGTGCCTTCTTCTGCCTAGACTTACGAAATCAACCGCGGTTTAGACTCGACCAATATCGGGTCGGGTTGCAGACGAGTTTACCTAAACTTTGCGCCACAAAGAAGCACAAAAAGCACACAAGATTGTGCGCCTCCCTGGAGTGCGGCAACCTGGCGCCGCTTCGGCCTCGATCACGTTTCATCGATAACAAAGCGGCGTCAGGCCGCCGCACTCCAAGGGGGCGTCCATTTCGATGAGGTTAGACAATGGCGTTTGCAAGTTTTTCGATCGTGGCAACTGCGGCCTGGCGCGCCTGGTGATCGGCTTCGAGGATGGTTTGAATGTCCTTCGCCGGTTGATTTGAATGACCATTCATCACGGTTTCAATCACTTCCGGAATCTCAGTCAGGCAGATGCGCTCGTTGAGAAACGCGCTGACTGCTTCCTCATTTGCAGCGTTCATCGCTGCCGGAAGTGTGCCTCCTGCCCGCAACGCTCGATACGCGAGCGAAATACACGGAAAGCGTTCGAGATCGGGAGTCTCGAAGTGAAGACCCGAAACTGAAGTCAGATCGAGCGGCGGCAATTGACACTCGTGTCGCTCCGGAAAAGTGAGTGCATACTGGATCGCGTGGCGCATGTCTGTAACGCCCATCTGCGCAATCACCGAACCATCGACCATCTCAATCATCGAATGCACCACTGATTCCGGATGAACGAGAATGTCGATCGCTTCCGGTCCGAAGCCAAATAGCCAGCGCGCTTCGATGACCTCGAGGCCCTTGTTCATTAACGTGGCTGAGTCGATCGTGATCTTCGCGCCCATGTTCCAGGTCGGGTGCTGCATTGCCTCCGCGACGGTCGCGAGTTTCATTTCCTCTTTGTTTCTCGTGCGGAATGGTCCACCTGAGGCAGTGAGAATGATCCGTCGCACTTCTTCGTGTCGCTCGCCTCTCAAACACTGGTGCAGTGCATTGTGTTCCGAATCCACGGGCAGTAACTCAGCGCCTGACTTCCGTGCGGCTTCAGTCATCAACTCGCCCGCCATGACGAGAGTTTCCTTGTTTGCGAGTGCGACTCGCTTGCCAAGTTCCAGTGCTTTCAAGGTGGGGACAAACCCAACGGCGCCGACAATTGCGGATATTACACAATCGGCCTGTGAGTGAGTCGCGACTTCGATGAGTCCGGCTTCGCCGGTGACGATGCGCGGCAGATCGACATCTCGAGCGAAGAGCAACGCGCGCAGATCGTGTGCGGCAGTTTCCGTGTCAACTGAAACTACTTCAGGCAAGTGCGTTGCGATTTGATCGGCGAGACGCTCGACGTTGCTTCCTGCCGCGAGAGCAACAACGCGCATCTCCCGCGCCGCCAAGGATTCAATAACTCGAAGACTGTTGCATCCAATGGATCCGGTCGAACCAAGAATCGCAACTCCAGTAGTGTTTGTTGTTTCCGTCATGCAATCAAAGGGGGGATGAGTGTTTTTGTGTCGTAGGGGTCGAGAAGATCGATCGTTTGACCTGCGGCGTTGACGTACGAAGCGGAACTCACCCGCCACGTGCCGCCTCTCGCGAGGATGAGATCGACGGTTGCGTTAACGGTCTTGCGATCGCCGATCACTTTCAAATGCAGTGTTGCGTCGCCATTACCGTTGTGAAGGTTAACGCTCCCTGTGACGATACTGCCGAAGTCCTTTACCGGACCGGTTTCCGCTTTCAATTTCTCACTGCTTCGCAGAAAATTCTTTGCCCTCGCTGCCGCCTCACTGTTGCCGATCTGATAAAGCGCAAAACCGGCAATTCCACCCGCGAAACAGATCACCAGCAAAGCAAGCACCACGACCACTCCGCCAACCATCAGAACGATTTTTTTCGTGGTCATGAGCTTTCCTTCGCGAGCGATCAGCCTTGGAAGTAGAAGCGTGCAAAATAGTAGATGAGTGGCGCATTGAAGAGCAAGCTATCGAGTCGATCGAGTATGCCGCCATGGCCCGGGAGAATGTTGGCGGCGTCTTTTGCACCCGCGCCTCGCTTGAGTGCGCTTTCGGCGAGGTCTCCGAGAATTCCAACCACCGTCATGATAACGGCGAGGGGCAGGATATATTTCAGTGGCAGTTCACGAAAAAACCAAAAGTGTGCGAGTGCTCCCATTGCGAGAGCAGCGACAACTCCGCCGATTACGCCTTCCCACGTCTTGCCGGGACTGATTGACGGCGCGAGCTTGCGTTTTCCGAGAGCGCGACCGACGTAGTAAGCGCCGACATCTGAGCCCATCAGGATGAGGAAGAAGAACGAAAGCAGATGGGCAGATAATGTTTGATTGAATCCCGTGCGTATTGAGATCAGATGACTGCCGAGAAATGGGATGTAAAGGACGCCGAGGATTGTCGCGCCCGTCGAGGCGATCATTGAATCGAAAGGAGCGCCACGCAAAGTCGTAGCGATCAGTGTTCCAGCAGTCAAAACGATGATGACGAATTGAATCAGTAAAATACTGACACCCGGATCGTTTTGCTGAGTGAGCACGGCAATCGTGACGATCGCAACTCCCGCGAGGTAGCCTGCGGCAGCGTCGGGCTTCAACTTCAGTTTTTTGGCAAGCAGGTAAAACTCCCAAAGGCCGATGACCATCGCCGCAGCCGCGAGCGCCACAAACAGCCACCATAACCAGGGAATCAAAATCGAAGCGATGAGGATGGGTAGAGCAACGAGAGCGGTTAAGATTCTTTTCATTCGTTGTTGTTAACGGGCGCCTCTTTGGAGTGCGGCGGCCTGGCGCCGCTTTGTTATCGATAACGCCCGATCGAGGCCAAAGCGGCGCCAGGCCGCCGCACTCCAAGGAGGCGACCTATTTTTTGCTCACCACGAGCTTCAGTCCACCAAAGCGCCGATCGCGGCGCTGGTAATCAACCACGGCTTCGAGCAGATGGACGCGCCGGAAATCGGGCCAAAAGGTTTCGGTGACGTAAATCTCGCTGTACGCACTCTGCCAGAGCAGAAAATTTGAGATTCGCAATTCACCGCTCGTGCGCACGAGTAGATCGAGCTCCGGCAGATTGCGCGTGTAAAGCTCGTTCGCGATTCGCTCTTCGGTCAACTCATCCGGACGGCTGCCTTCGTCCACCAGTCTCCTGACTGCTGCACGTGCGGCATCGACGACCTCAGCTCGTCCACCGTAGTTCAGAGCAACAGACAGGACCATTCCTTTGTTTCGAGAGGTCTGTTCGGTCGCACGCTGAATTTCGGCGCGGACGTTTTCGGAGAGCGCTCCGATTCTTCCGATCGCCTGGAACCTAATGTTCTGACGATCGATCTCGTCGAGCTCGAGTCGCAGGTAACGCCGCAACATGCGCATTAACGCGTCGACTTCGTAACGGGGCCGTTTCCAGTTCTCGGTTGAGAATGCATATAGCGTGAGCGCGCCGAGACCGAGGCGTGCGCCCGTGTCGACTGCGGCTCGCACAGCTTCGACACCCGCTTTGTGACCTGCTATACGCGGCTGCCCGCGTTGCGCGGCCCAACGCCCGTTGCCGTCCATGATGATCGCGACGTGACGCGGCAATCGATCCCAGGCTACCGCGGCGAGCAGCGTTTCTTCTCGTGTTCCTTTTTGAATTACGCCGGAGAAATCAGACAGCATAAAGAATAGGTCTCATAGGACCTATATGACCTATCATTGATAGCGAACCGAAAGCAAGGTGAGCCCGCAAGCTGGCGCCGTGACGGCCGCCGTTGGGCGAGCGCCGGTCTCGATGGCAGCGCTGATTGCTTCGCGATTGAGTTCGCCGCGCCCGACGGCCATCAGCGTTCCGGCAATCGTTCGCACCATGTAGCGTAAAAAGCCTTCCGCACTCACTCGAATCTCAATCAGCGGGCTCTGCGATCGCGCGTCGTTGCGCTCGATGATGTCCACTTGAGTGACTGTGCGAACCCGATCCTCAACATCCGACTGTGCCGCCGAGAACGCCGTCCAATTGTGCTTGCCGAGAAACAATTCCGCCGTGTTTCTCATGCGCTCCAGGTCCAACGGACGCGCCTCCTGATGTGCATAACGCCACCAGAACGGCGATATTACAGGTCCATTGACGATTCTATAAACGTAAGTCTTTTCGAGTGCGGAATAACGCGCGTGAAAGTCGTCCGAAACAGTCTCGACCGACAACACACGCATGTCTCGACCGATATTCGCATTGATCGCAGCACGAAGTTTCTCAGTCGAGATCTCGCGTTGAATCTCAACACTCGCTACCTGACCTTCGGCATGTACTCCAGCATCCGTGCGTCCGGATCCATGAACGTTAACACTGCGTCCATCCATCAACGACAGCGCCTGCGTCAACTCACCCTGAACAGTTCTTAGATCTCCCTGAATCTGCCACCCGTGAAACTCTGTTCCATCGTACTGAATTAGCAGCTTGTAATTCATGCTCTCCTTGGAGTCCGGCGGCCTGGCGCCGCTTTGGCCCGATCTCGCGTTATCAATAACAAGCGGCGTCAGGCCGCCGCACTCCAAGGAGGCGCACAATCCTAAACTTTCTGGGTGCGACTACCCGGCTTCACCACGGGCTCGCCGAGTTTACACGCGTCGCACACAGCAGCTTCAACCGACAACACTTTCAACGATGCGAGGGCCGTAAGCGGAACGCCTACGTCGGCACTGCCTGCGGATCGATCAATGATCGACGCTGCTGCGATTACGTTAGCGCCGGCTTTCGTGAGCGCTTCGATCGTGTCGCGAGTTGATCCACCAGTTGTGACAACGTCTTCAACAACCAGAGTCTTTTCACCCGGCGAAACAGTAAACCCGCGACGCAAGGTCATCTGGCCCGCTTCGCGTTCGGTCCATACAAACCTCGCACCCAACGCACGCGCGACTTCGTGACCAATTACAATCCCACCGATCGCAGGCGACGCAACAAGCTGAATCCCCTGCCCCTCAAACTTCTCAGCAATCGCACGCCCAAACGCTTCCGCCTTCTCAGGAAACTGAAGCACGAGCGCGCACTGCAGATAGACCGTGCTGTGCAAACCACTCGAGAGTTGAAAATGACCTTCCAGCAACGCGCCCGTCGTTCTGAATTGATCGATAACTTGTTCAGCGTTCAAAGTCTTACCTCGTTCAATAGGTACATGCTACAATCCGAATCGAATGCCGCCTTATTCGAATTTAGTTTCTGATTCTACTCTCGTCCAGGACACAATCGACCTACTAACTTGCTCGGGCGGACGCGCCGCCGCCTCGGAGATCGTCGATGCGGTTTTCAAACTCTCACACATCGACGATGAACTTGCCGGACTACTCGTAGCGGATCTCATCAGAAACGATCGCCGCTTCAAAATCATCGACAACAACACCGTCGAACTACAACAGGACGACAGTCAAACACGACAGCTGAAAGACCTCGACTTCGTGGTGGTTGATGTCGAAGCGACGGGCGCGAAGACGCCGCCGAATCGCCTCATCGAACTCGGCGCATATCGAATTCGCGGTGGACGCATCGTCGATAAGTTTCTGTCGCTCGTCAACCCGGAAATCCCGATCCCGCGTTTTGTCGCATCGCTTACGGGCATTTCAAACGAGATGGTCAAGACCGCGCCGGTGTTTGCTACTGTCGCGCCGCAGTGGCTCGATTTCGTGAGCGACTCAGTACTCGTGGCTCACAACGCGCCGTTCGATACGAGTTTTCTGAATCACGAAATCTCGCGTGTCTATCCCGGACACCGGATGATAAATACGCACCTTTGCACAGTAAGACTCTCGCGACGCGCGTTGCCGGATCTTTCCAATCATCGTCTGGACACAATCGCGAGTCACTTTTCAATCCCGATCGCCAGCCGTCACCGCGCGGGCAGCGACGCACTCGCCACCGCCGAGATCTTCCTGCTGTTACTCATCGAACTCGAAGAAACGCACGGGATCAAAGATCTCGCAGCCGCTCGCAATTTCCAGTTTCCGGAATTAGCCACAGAACTTCACGGATGATCGGACACGATTTCCGGTCTCTTAATAAAGCGCTTCACAAATACAAACAACACAATCACTACCGCGAGGCCGAGGCCGATCAACGGATAATACTTCGCCAGGATCTCCTTCGCTTGTGCGCCGTAACGCACCGCAAAATACCCTTCGAGCAGGAACCGAAACGCGCGGCCAACGATGATCGCCAGCATGAATCGCAGCAAACTGAATCTAAACACGCCCGCCGATACTACAAACAACTTAAATGGAAAAGGTGGTGGCAACAACGTCGCAACGAGCACCGCAAACGCGTCGTACTTCTCGATCCAATTCTTCACGCGCTGCTGTTTTACTTCTGAGAATCTGTTCAGCGCACGCGCGCCAGCACGTCGCGAAATCAGATACAAGATCCAGCAACCAATCGCCGAACCACTCGTCGCCATAAACGCGTAGAGCAACATCCAGCTCGGATTCCTCGTCGACAACACCAACATCAACGCATCCGCACTGCTCGGCAGCGGCACAAACGTCGAATCAAGCAGCGCAAGTGCAAATAGTCCAAAAGCTCCGTATGCGATCAGATATTCAGAAAGTCGCGTGAGCCATTTCGTAACGAATTTCAATCAGGGGTCCTTTCAGTCTGCGCATTTGCGTTGCGGCGCCGGTTAACAAGGAGATAGATGATTACGCCAATGAGCACGAGAGTCGCGACAATGCTGACGACAACGAGCCCGTTGTCTCTTATGAAAAGTAAAACTCGCCGGCCATAGTACACAGCCAGAATGCCTTCCACGTAATAACGCACCGAACGCGCGATCATCACAGTCAGCAAAAACTTCCAACGCGGATACTCCAACGCGCCGGCAGTCGCCACAAAGATCTTGAAGGGCAAGGGCGGAGGAAGAACCGCGGGAATGCCGATCGCCAGAAAGCCAAAGCGCTCGTATGCTTTCTCGACGCGCTTGATATGTTCCAGGTTGAAGCGCCTCCGCAACACAGCCTGGCCGCCACGCCGAACAATTGAGTAAAGCAGAAAGCACCCGAGCACGCTGCCGGTGGCCGCAAACAGTGGGAAATAAAACGCGGCGGTTGGATATTTGTAACAGCGACCAACAACCAGGTAGTCGTTGATTTCAGGCAGGGATAATAGCGACGAGTCGAGAGCACCAATAATGATCATCGCGGGCGCCGCGAGATATACCGGCAACCCGATAACGTTTACCTCCAACCACCTTGCGATAGCCAGTAACCAGTCGTACATGCGGCGGTTATGAAAACATAAGTTCCCATCCGCACCAAATCCGCGTTAATCAGTGGCTTATTTTACTGGCGCAAAAACGGCAGGGGTGTCGTAAGTGACCCCGACCGTAAATCCGGAGTTTGGACTGAAGCTGGTGAGACCTTTGATACCGGCGAAATCGAAACGAAGTCCCGAAGCTCTGATCTGCATTCCGAGTCGTGCTTCGCCGTACGATTCAGTGCCGAGTGGACCATTGCCGGGACGTGTGTTGGCGCGGCCATTAACTTCACCTGCAATACTGAATTGTTTGTTGACGCGATAAATTCCGGCCAGTCCGTAAGTGAGGACGTCGTTCTGTGAAAACAGTTGGGTCGGAGCGGTGAGAATTGCCAGACCGATATTGCCGAAAGTATTGAAGCGTCCATCGGTTCCGAATTTCTTGCCGACCAGAACCGAACCGAATGCGTTTGTCTGATTGACGCCGATGCCGCGTCCCTGGTTGGAATTTGGAAGCTGCACGCCAAAACGAAATCCCAGCGACGGTCCACGACGAGTTTCATTACGCAGCTTGAATTTGGCGGAGAGTGTGAAGTCGCCCGTGTCGTTGGTGGAGTTCGCGCCCGCTGCAATGTCTAAGGGAACTGCCGACACGCCACGCGAATTGATGCTGAGATAATTCTGTGCGACGCCCTCAATTTGAAACTCGACGTTTGGTCCCATTCCAAAATTGATGCCGATAACACCGACACGCGTCAGATCGCCTCTGAGGCCCGAGACGGTGTACTTCGCGCCCTGCATGAAGTCGATGCCGGCTTCGATGCGAATCGTTCCCGGTGAAATGATGTCGACGTCTTCGGTGATCAGCGGTCGCTGCTGCGCGGCGCTCGGAATAGCGCAGCAAGTCAGGAGAATCAAACTAAACAGGAGACGCCTCATTGCTAAGGGATTCTAAGACAGGATTACAGGATTCACAAGATTTACTAGAATCTGTGTAATCTGTGGATAAAGGAACTGAAACCTATGCGACGACCAGCAGTCCTCTTTCTCGCCCTTCTTTGTCTCGTGATCCCTCTTAACTCGAGCCAGACCGCTCCGCAACAGACTGCAGTTCAAATCAAAGGCATAAAGGATCGCATCACGATCCGGCGTGATGAGCGTGGCATTCCTTACGTCGAGGCGCAGAACGACGAAGATCTAATGTTCGGTCAGGGCTATGCGACCGCTCAGGATCGCTTGTGGCAAATGGATCTATTTCGTCGCACGGCGCGTGGCGAGTTGGCTGAAATGCTCGGCGCCGGACCAAACAATATCGCCATTGACCAGGACAAGCTCCACCGTACTTACGGTTTTGCGCAGGTTGCTGAAGCAGAATTTGCGAACGCTTCCCCAAGAGCACGCACGATGCTGGAAGCCTACGCGCGCGGTGTTAATGCTTACGCGTCGTCACTCGATCCGAAGTCGATGCCGCCTGAGTTTCAGATCCTGCAATACAGTTTTCGTCCCTGGATGCCTGCTGATTCACTTGTTCTCTTCAAAATATTCTTCGAAGGACTGTCAGACACGTGGCGTTTGGACATCATGCGACAAGCTATGTCTGTTTTGCCGCCGGAAAAACGCGCCGAGCTTTTACCAGAAATCTCGCCTATCGACGTGCTTGTAGTCGGCAAAGATATTCAATCAAAACCGAAATCGTCGGCGCGGATAAGACCTGAAGCCGTTTCGCCGGAAGTGCTTGTGCGACTCGCCTACAACCAGGAAATCGCAGCTGACGCATTGGATCGAATCGGCCTTCACACTGAAGCCCTCGCCGCCAGCAACAACTGGGTCGTGAGCGGTAAACACACAGTCACCGGCAAACCACTGCTTGCAAACGATCCACATCTGCCTCCTTCTGCGCCATCGATTTGGCATATGGTCCATCTGAATGGGCCGGGGATACGCGTGGCGGGTGTTGTTATGCCAGGACTGCCGGGCGTCATTCTCGGACATAACGATCGCATTACGTGGGGTATGACTAACGTTGGACCGGACGTGCAGGACTTGTACATCGAGAAATTCAATCCAGACAATCCGAAACAATATCAAACTCCATCAGGCTGGCAGGATGCAGTGATACGCCGTGAAGAAATCAAAGTCAGAAAAGCCATTGGAAGTTCCGAACACGATATTGTGAATTATGACGTCACTGTTACGCGTCACGGTCCAATCATCTTCGAAGGAGACGGCAAGCGTTACGCGCTTCACTGGACCGCCCTGGATCCAAGCAAAAACAATCCCGAATCTTCGGCGGCATTGAACCGTGCACACAATTGGACCGAGTTCAACGCCGCGCTCGAAACATTTACCGGGCCGACACAGAATATCGTCTACGCCGACGTCGATGGCCACATTGGTTATCACGCAGCGGGTGTGATTCCGATCAGGAAATCCGGCGACGGCAGTGTTCCGTATGATGGCTCAACAGACGCGGGTGAATGGACCAGTTATATTCCGATCTCTAAATTGCCGGCAGTCTATGATCCACCGTCGGGAATCATTGTGACGGCTAACCAAAGAATTGTCGGTACTGATTATCCGTATTTCCTTTCGCACTCCTGGGCCCAACCTTACCGCGCTCGCCGGATACTCGACCTGCTCAGTGAGAAACCAAAACTTTCGTCCGACGACTTCCGTCGAATCCAGGGAGACGTTTACACGATCGCCGGCGTATCGTTCACTCGAGAAGCAGTCAAGTTACTGCGACCAAAGTTGACGCCGGCTGACGAGAAGTTAAAAGCCCATCTCGATGCATTTGAAAAATGGGATGGACGAGTCAACGCTGAATCGACGGTAGCTCCGTTGATGGCACACCTGCGTCTCGCCTTTCGCTCAAAGATCTTAACGGCAGCGTTGGGCCAGGAGTTAGTGCGAAATTATCAGTGGAGCAACTTCGATACGACACTCGAACGAATAATCAAGGAGCAACCTGCGGGTTGGCTGCCGAAAGAGTTTACGAGTTACGCCGATTTGCTGCGCGCGTGTTACGACGAGGCGATTGCTACGCTCACGAAGAGTCTGGGGCCGGACGAGACCAAATGGACCTGGGGCGAGATGACAAAAGCACGTTTTCGACACCCGCTCAGCGGTGCGCCGTTGATTGGCACCCAGTTCACGATTCCGCCGTTTCCGCAGAACGGGACAGGAGGGTTCATCGGCGCGACGGTGAATGTCGGGGCGAGTGTGTCGATGCGATTGATTGCCGATCCGAGTGATTGGGACAAGACGCAACAAGGCATCGCACTCGGCGAATCGGGGTTGCCAAAGAACCCACACTGGAGCGATCAGCTTGCAGACTGGCGCGCGGTCACACCACGTGTGTTTCCCTTCACGCAACCCGCAGTGTTGGAAGCAACGAAAGAGACGCTAGTCCTCGAATCATCAAAATGATTAAGCGCGATGAAACGTACTGTAGGGGCGGCCCTCCGTGGCCGCCCTCGGTTGGTATACGTATTCAGGAATCGACGGCCTCTGATTTGGCGAACACGATTTCAATCGAGGGCGGCCACGGAGGGCCGCCCCTACAGTACGTTCCATGAAGATGACTCCTATAACGTGGCGTGTGTTTTGTGCGGTGGAACTGCCGGATGAGGTGCGTGCGCAACTACAGGACCATATTACGAGACTACGCAAAGCGGTTCCGGATGTGGCGGCGAGCTGGAGTCGCGTCGAGAATATTCATCTGACACTGAAGTTCTATGGCAATGTCGCTGTCGACGGGATTGAAGTAACTTCGGCGGCTATTGATCGCGCGGTGAAAGGGGTTGCACCGTTTGAGATCACTGTTGGTAAAACCGGATCGTTTAGAACGCAGGTACTCTGGATCGGAGTGAACGATCCGTCGGGAACGCTAACAACATTACATCAGAGACTTGGTAGTGAAGACCGCGCTTACAAACCGCACCTAACTATCGCGCGTATTAGAAGACCCGAAGGCGCAAGACGGCTTGTGGACGCTCAGCGCCAAATGCAATTTGAGAATGTCTCCGTCGCGGTGAAAGAACTCGTCCTCTTCCGCAGTGAATTGAGCCCCAAAGGCTCGAAATACACCGCCATCAGCAACCACAGATTAAACGGATAAAAAAATCCGATCAGCGCAGATCGGGTTTTAAGATCCGTCTCATCCGCGGCCCAGTTCACGGGGGCGTGGCGGCGTCGGGGGTAGTTGATCTTTTTTATCGTCGGTCTCGCCAGTCTGCGACAACACTTCCTTGATCGCACCAATACTCGAAAGCACCGACGAAGTCTCCACCGGCATGAAGATCACTTTCGAATTGTTGGTCCGAGTCATATCGCGCAAACTCTCAATGTAACGCACCGTGATCAGATACTGCTCCGCATCGCCCTTCGGTATTGCCTGAGCGATTTGAGTCAACGCCTCGGCCTCAGCTTCAGCATTTTTGAGACGCGCCTGCGCGGCGCCTTCAGCCGCCAGTATCGCGGACTGCTTCTCACCTTCAGCGCGCGTGACCGCCGCCTGCTTCTCGCCCTCAGCGCGCGTGATTGCGGCCTGTCGATCGCCCTCAGCCTGCAACACGAGCGCGCGACGATTGCGTTCCGCCGTCATCTGCTTCTCCATCGTGATGCGCACATCTTCCGGTGGATTGATGTTCTTGACGTCGACGCGCGTAACCTTCACGCCCCACTTGTCAGTCGCCTCATCGAGAATCACACGCAGCTTCGCATTGATCTGATCGCGCTGTGAAAGCGTGTGGTCCAGGTCCATCTCACCCATCACTGCACGCATACCGGTGATCGTCAACTGCACGATACCGCCGACCAGATCGTTCATCTCGTAAACAGCCTTAATCGGATCGGTTATCTGCCAGTAGACCACTGAATCGACGTGAATCGTGACGTTATCGCGCGTGATGACGGGCTGCGGCGGAAGATCAATGTACTGTTCGCGCAGATCGATCGAGGTCATACCCGGGCGGGCGTTGGTCCAGTAAACTGCGCGCGGCTTATCGAAAAAGGGCCAAAGCACGTTTAGACCGCTGGTTGCTACCAGATGAAATTTCCCTAACCGTTCCACCAGCATTACCGTTGCTTGAGGAACGATCTTGATCGTCTTCACCCCGATCACAATCAGGGAAATCATGAGAAATAAGAAGACTAGAAATCCGAAGGCGGTGACGATTGGCTCCATTGTCGAGACTCCCAATCCACAGATTACGGGGATTATACAGATTTTTCTACGATCTCAGCCGCTGCCAGGACCATCTCCTCAGCGAACGGAGTTCCGGCGATTTGTACGCCAATCGGCAATCCTTCGTTCGATCTTCCCGCCGGAACAGTCACGACTGGCAAGTCAAAGACGCTGAAAGTTTGCGCGTAGCTGAAAGCTCGAAACGTGCCGAAAGTTGAACCACGCACAGTGACTTTCAGTGTGTCGTGTGGATAAGCAGGCGTGGCGCCAACGGGCGCGATGATGATGGGCGTCGTCTCCATCCACTGGAGTAGTTCTTCACGAAGACGATCGCGTTCCATCCAACCGGAGATGTATTCATCCAACGTTGGCGCAGGCATGTCGTCAGCCGTTCCTAAACGCCAACGCACGAACGAACCACCTTCGGCTTCACGACCTTTGTAAACCGATCTGAGCTGAACAACTGACGCGCGTGAAAAGACTTTGAGCCACATTTCGTTGCCACGATCGACATGTGGGGGCCGCTGCTCCTCAACTATCAATCCGGCATCGCTCAAAGCTGCTGCTGCGGCCGCTACCGCCTTGGCAGTCTCATCCGTTACCGGAGCAACTCCATCGTCCGTGTACCACGCGACTTGCTTACCACGAAGGTCAAATGAACTTCGCTCAAACGGATCTTTACTCAAAGCATCAAGCAACAAACGCAAATCGCCAACGTTGCGAGCCATTGGTCCAATCACGGCTCCGAGCGAGTATGGACCAATACTCGGAGGAAACTGCAACTCACCCGGAATGCGCCCAGTCGTCGGTTTCAATCCACAGATTCCACAGAAATGCGCCGGAATGCGAACTGAGCCCGCGAGATCGCTTCCAATACCACCTGGCGACATACAGGTCGCAATCGCAACTGCCTCGCCGCCACTCGAGCCGCCTGGCGTCAAACCGGCATTAAGATGATGATTAGTGCGACCAAAGACGAGATTGTCAGCATTGTAGTCCATCGCCATTTCAGCAGCGTTGGTCTTTCCGAGGACAATCGCGCCCGCAGCTTTCAAACGCGCCACCGACGGCGCATCCGTCTCGGGCACATAATCCATTCGAATCTTAGAACCGCTCGTAGTTCGCAATCCCGCGGTATCAATCGTGTCCTTAACAGTGACAGGCACTCCATGCAACGACCCAACTTCATCACGACGCAGCAACGCTGCTTCCGCGGCTCTCGCACGCTCAATCACGTCCGGCGCAATCGTAACGATCGCATTCAGCGCCGGATTCAACCGCGCAATTCTTCCCAGATGCGCCTCTGCAACTTCAACCGGCGACACCTCACGGCGTTGAATCATTCCTGCAATCGTCGTTAGCGACAACTCCACGAGCTCATTCATCGTTTTTGTGCCTTTTGTGGCATAATTCAATTGCTCTGTTCAGACTCATTAACAACCTATCAAAGCCTAGCGGCAAAGGAGTGGATCTTTGGCTATTCGTTTGAGCAGGACCTTCGTCTTGCGCAAGCTGCACCAGCTTTCGGGTATCGTTCCTCTCGGACTCTTTCTTTTAGAACACTTTTACACTAATTCAAAGGCGATGACCGGCGCGCACGACTTCAATGACGCGGTCAAAGATCTCCAGTCGATACCGTATATTCTCTTTGTCGAGATCGGCGGCATCTTTATCCCGTTAATCTACCACGCCGTTTACGGGCTGGTGATCACGATGGAAGCGCGGCCCAACAACCTCGCCTATCCGTATTCACGCAATTGGTTCTATCTAATCCAGCGAATCACCGGGGTAATCCTGTTCTTCTTTATCTTTTTCCACGTGCTCAACTTCCGATTTGGACTGATTCCGGGACTGAACAATCAATCGGTCGCGACCCATCCCGGTGAAGCTTTCAACATCGTCGCACGCGAGTTTCACATGGTTCCCATCTTGATTCTCTACATCTTCGGGATTACGGCGACAGTTTGGCACCTTGCGAACGGCATCTGGTTGTTTCTGGTCGATTGGGGCATCACGATTGGCGAACGCGCACAGCGTTTGACCGGTTACGCATGCATCGCTTTTGGCGCGGTGCTGCTGTTGGTCGGCATCAATGCCGCCATCGCGTTCATACGTCCGGGCGGACTGTTAGGAGGAATCATCTATTAATGGCCAGTAACGGAATGAAAATCGCGATTGTCGGAGGCGGGCTGGCTGGACTTGCCGCCGCCATGAAGATCGCGGAAGGCGGCCATGCTGTCGATCTGTTTTCCGTCGTACCCGTGAAACGTTCGCACTCAGTTTGCGCGCAGGGCGGCATCAACGGCGCGGTCAACACCAAAGGCGAAGGCGATTCCACGTGGGAACATTTCGACGATACTGTTTACGGCGGCGACTTTCTCGCGAATCAACCGCCTGCCAAAGCAATGTGCGAAATGGCGCCGTCGATCATTTACCTCTTCGACCGCATGGGTGTTCCCTTTTCGCGAACGCCTGAAGGCTTGCTCGACTTTCGTCGTTTTGGTGGCACTAAACATCATCGCACTGCGTTTGCGGGCGCCTCGACAGGCCAGCAACTGCTCTACGCGCTCGACGAACAAGTCCGGAGGTACGAAGTCGCCGGCAAGGTCAGGAAGTTTGAACACTGGGAAATGATGTCGCTCGTGCTCGACGATCATCAGGTGTGTCGTGGCTTGATCGCGATGGACTTGCAAACACTCGAGCTCAAGGCTTTTCCCGCTGATGCAGTGCTTATCGCGACTGGTGGTCCAGGTCTCATCTTCGGTAAATCGACGAATTCGATGGTCTGCACCGGCAGCGCTGTTTCAGCGTGTTACCAGCAGGGCGCGAAGTATGCGAACGGCGAGTTTATCCAGGTGCATCCGACGTCGATTCCCGGCGAGGATAAGCTGCGACTGATGTCGGAGTCTGCACGTGGTGAAGGCGGGCGCGTTTGGGTGCCACGCAAGCAAGGTGATGTTCGTGTGCCGTCTTCGATTCCGGAGAGTGAACGTCTGTACTTCCTCGAAGAGAAGTATCCGGCTTACGGCAATCTCGTTCCGCGTGACATTGCTACTCGTGAGATTTTTCAGGTGTGCATCGAGGGGATGGGCGTCGGCGGTCAGAACCAGGTGTTTCTCGACCTGACACACATTCCCGCCGAGACTCTCGATCGTAAGCTCGGCGCGATTCTCGAAATTTACGAGATGTTCGTCGGCGACGATCCGCGGCACGTGCCGATGCGGATCTTCCCGGGCGTGCATTATTCGATGGGCGGTCTCTGGGTCGACTTCCACCAACGCACAAATATTCCGGGCCTGCTCGCGGCTGGTGAATGTGACTATTCAATTCATGGCGCGAATCGTCTGGGGGCAAACTCGCTGGTCAGTTGCGTCTATGGCGGCTTCATTGCGGCGCCCGCTGCGATCGAGTACGCGAAGAATGTCGAACGCAACGGCGCTGATGGCTCGAAGGTTTACGATCAGGAGTTGAAACTTCAGCAGGAGATCAACGACAAACTGATCAAGCAGAGTGGCGATGAGAATCAGTACAAGTTGCACGATGAGATGGGCAAGTGGATGACTGACAACGTCACCGTGGTTCGTTACAACGACAAGCTCAAAGCAACCGACAACAAGCTGCTCGAGCTGATGGATCGTTATAAACGAATCTCGATCAACGACTCGAACCTGTGGGCCACGATGGCGCTGCCGCACGCGCGTCATCTCGCCAACATGCTCGAGCTCGCGCGCGTGATCACTCTCGGCGCGCTGAATCGCAACGAGTCGCGTGGAGCACACTTCAAACCGGAGTTTCCGGATCGCGACGATGAAAATTTCCTGAAGACTACAATCGCCGAGTACTCCGGTGAAGGCCCGGTCTTTTCTTTCGAACCGGTGGATATCTCATTGATTGCGCCACGCAAACGCGACTACAGCAAAGGTAAGAAGGAGACCGCGAAGGCTTAAAAGCGCTATGTCATCACATCCGAAATCGAGTTCTCCACGACCAAAGACCGTTGAGATTCACATCCGGCGTCGCGCCAATCCTGATTCGCCGCAGTACTGGGAGCAGTTCGAGATTCCTTATCGACCGAATCTCAACATCATTTCCTGTTTAATGGAGATCCAGAAAAACCCCGTGAACAAGGCGGGCGAACGAACGACGCCGCCGGTCTGGCACATGAACTGTCTGGAACAGGTGTGCGGTATTTGCACGATGGTTATCAACGGACGCGCGCGGCAGTCGTGCTCGGCGCTAGTCGATAATCTCGAACAGCCGATCAAGCTCGAACCGATGTCGAAGTTTCCGAATGTTCGCGATCTGATCGTCGATCGCTCGCAGATGTTTGATCATCTTCGTCGTGTTCACGCGTGGGTCGAGCTAGACGGCACCTATGATCTCGGACCGGGTCCACGTATGGACCAGGACGACGTGCAGGAACGTTATGCGTATTCGCGTTGTATGACTTGCGGTTGTTGCCTAGAGGCGTGTCCGCAGTATGAGGGCGACAACTATATCGGGCCACAGGCGATTGCGCAGGTGCGTCTATTCAACATGCATCCGACCGGCCAGATGACTCGCAACGAGCGTCTCGAAGGAATCATGGGCAAGGACGGCATCACCAACTGTGGCAACGCACAGAACTGCGTGCAAGCCTGCCCGATGAACATCCCGTTAACACGCGCGATCTACGAGGAAAACCGCGAAACCGTTCTTCATGGATTGCTAGGCTGGCTCAAAGGTTAAGAAGAATTTAGCCGCGGATGAACGCGGATAAACGCTGATCTGCGTTCATCAGCGTATATCTGCGGCTAAATTCTTCCGCTAGACTCCAAGCACATCAACCAATTCCTGCACTGCAGACGCACTCTTCTGCAACGCGATTCTCTCTTCCGCCGTCAGATTGATCTCAATAATCTGCTCCAAGCCTTTCGCACCAAGCTTGCACGGCACACCAACGTAGAGCCCATTGATCCCATACTCACCTTCGAGATACGCCGCGCACGGAAGAATCTTCTTCTTATCTTTCAAGATCGACTCAGTCATCTCGACTGCCGCCGACGATGGCGCGTAGTAAGCCGATCCAGTCTTCAACAAACTCACAATCTCAGCACCACCGCCTGCCGTGCGCTTTACGATCGCGTCGATCTTGTCTTTCGGCAGCAGCTCCGTGATCGGAATACCGGCACAGGTCGAGAAACGCGGCAACGGCACCATCGTGTCGCCGTGTCCGCCGAGCACAAACGCCGTGACATTCTCCACTGAAACATCCAACGCTTCAGCAAGAAAACAACGCATGCGCGCCGAGTCGAGCACGCCTGCCATTCCGATCACACGATGCTTCGGAAACCCAGAGCGTCGCAACGCAACCTGGCACATCGCATCGAGCGGATTCGAAACGATGATCAGGATCGTGTTTGGTGAGCGCCGGACAACTTCGTCGACAACTTTCGACACGATGTCGGCATTCGTCTTCAGCAAATCATCGCGACTCATTCCCGGCTTACGAGCGAGACCGGCAGTGATGATCACAACATCGGAATTATCCGTCTCGTCGTACGTGTTTGCGCCGATCATGCGCACGTCGAAACCTTCGACAGGTGCGGCTTGAGCCAAGTCCAACGCCTTTCCCTGCGGCACTCCTTCGACGATATCAACCAGCACTACATCGCCAAGTTCCTTTGCGGCTAGCCAGTGTGCCGCAGTCGCGCCCACATTGCCTGCGCCGACAACCGTAATCTTCTTTCGCGCACCCATTTCGTTTGATTCCTTTGTAGTTTTTAAAGAAGCGCGAGTTTACAAGCGCGTCTAAGGGGTGTCAAATCAAGGTATGAATGAAGATGACATCGACAATCCGTTTCCAGAACCGGTCGAAATCGAAATCACCGACGTCTTCGATCTCCATACTATTCCGCCGAGAGACGTGAAAGCTGTTGTCGAAGAGTACTTGCAGCTGGCCCATGAAAAGGGATTCAAAGCGGTGAGAATCATTCACGGCAAAGGAATCGGCGTCCAACGTGAAACCGTCCGCTCCATCCTCGCGCGCACCGACTTCGTTCTCGACTGGACCGACGCTCCACCAGAGGCTGGCGGGCTTGGGGCAACAATCGCAAGATTAGCCACGGGTTAACGCGGATTGACGACGGCTCTCTGAACCATTTACGGATTGACCGAACCAATAAACCAATTTCGCTGCCCAACTTTTGTGCTAAAAATAGCCCGCCATGATCAAAACCGTGACCTTGCTCTTACTGCTGACGCTCTCTCTCTGTGCGAGTCTTGCACAACAAGCTTCCTTAGCCGACCTAACCGGTAACTGGGCCGTGCGCAACGTGAATGACAAGGAAGGCACGGTGCGTTCGACTTACTTCAATCTCAAACACGAGAACGGAAAGATCACCGGAACGATTCGCGCCACACAGTTTTACTACACGATCAAGGAAAGCACCGGTGGTCCGGAAGGCTTTACGCTCATCGCGGCCATGATGGACGGACACAACGAACGCCGCGTGCAGTACGAAGGCAAACTGGTTGGTGACGAATTGAGACTGGCAACACGAAGGCGTCCGGACGCGCCGCTCACCGAGATGGTCGCGAAGCGGGCGCCCGCGGGCGAAGGCGCATTGCCTGCTCGTATCGAGCCACCCGCGCGGCACAATGTTCCATATAACGGTCTCGCAAAAACACCGCCGATGGGTTGGAACAGTTGGAACAAATTTGCAGGCCGTGTTGATGACGCAGCCGTGCGCGGAATCGCCGATGCGATGGCGAGTAACGGGATGAAGGAAGCGGGCTACATCTATGTCAACATCGACGATACATGGGAAGCCGCTCGCAACGAGAAGGGCGAGATTCAAACCAACAAGAAGTTTCCGGACATGAAAGCGCTCGCCGACTATGTTCACAAGAAAGGACTCAAGCTCGGAATTTATTCATCGCCTGGTCCAAACACGTGTGCCGGTTATGAAGGCAGTTATGGTCACGAAGAACAGGACGCGATGACGTTCGCGAAGTGGGGCATCGATTATTTGAAGTACGACTGGTGTGGCGCGCGGACGCTGTACACAGACGAAGAGATGCCCGCGATTTATCAGAAGATGGGTGATGCGTTGTTAAAGACCGGCCGGCCGATCGTCTACAGTCTTTGTCAGTATGGGCGATTAGATGTGTGGAAGTGGGGACCTGAAGTCGGCGGGAATCTCTGGCGCACGACTGGCGACATTCGTGACACGTGGGATTCGATGATCAGTATCGGATTTCGTCAAAACGAACTGGCCCGGTATGCAAAGCCTGGACACTGGAACGATCCGGACATGCTCGAGATTGGCAACGGCGGCATGACCGACGCTGAATACCGAACCCACATGAGTCTATGGGCCATGCTCGCGGCGCCCCTCCTCGCCGGGAACGACCTGCGCCAAATGACTCCTGAGACACTCGCCATTCTCACGAATCGAGAAGTGATCGCAGTCGATCAGGACAAACTCGGAAAACAAGGCAGCCAGGCGTGGAAGTCAGGCGACCAGGAGATCTGGACGCGACAACTGGCGGGCGGCGACATGGCCGTCGCGTTCTTCAATCGTGGAAAAGATGAAGCCAAGATCAGCGTGAAGTGGGCTGACATCGGCGCGCCGGCGAAACGTAAAGCGCGTGATCTTTGGCTGAATCAGAATGTCGACGCAAGTGCTTCGGAGTATACGGCGACAGTTCCAGGACACGGTGTATTGATGCTCCGTATCAGCGGTAGATAGTTTCTGACTATTGTGAGTCTTTTTTAGGAACTAGATAGATCGTGGGAAATTTTCCGATAGGGTAGACCGAAAGACGCGTGTAAGGAGTTGCTTCGAAACCGCCATCCATAATCTTTAGCTCGGGCTGCGCGCTTCATAAGTTGAGCCCTGACCTTGCGGGAGGGGCCAACCACTTCAATAGTTCCTCGATCCGACAAGGCATTTATCTGAAAGAGGAAATTATCTACACGCGCTTTCACATCCTCAAACTTGATGTCTCCATACTCATCAATTTTCGTAAAGAAATCGACACAACATGTGATTCTGAGAATGTTGATTCTCATGCGTGCTCTGTGATCCTGACAAACAGCGCCGAAGGCGCGGAATATGTAAGCCAGGGGCAAGCGCCGAGCAGAGCGAGGTGCGTCGCCCCTGGTTAGACACACCCCATATAAGACGAGGCCTGAAAGGCCGAAATAATCGCCCGCGTATTACGCCCTTTCAGGGCTGGATTCGCTTTTGCTTTGTTTCCAGGGGCGACGCGCTCGCTTCGCTCGCGCTTGCCCCTGGCTTTCATATTTCGCGCCTTCGGCGCTGATGGTCCAAGGAGCTAAACATTCGGACGTCGGCCCCAGTGTAGCGCACACTTGAAGAATGCAGATACCCGACTTGGCATTCGGATTGCGCCCAAGTACATTTCGATGTTCGTGTGTTCTGAATTCGCTCGGAGTTGGGGATCAGTCTATGCCTAAGACTAACAACCTAAACGGAAATGCGCCGGATGAGTCTGAGGTTGCGATAGTTCTGATCGACGTCATCAACGATCTTGAATTCCCCGAAGGCGACCAACTCTTAGAGACTGCACTGCCCGCAGCCCGCAACATCGCACGTCTCAAAGAACGCGCGCGCGAGGCAAAGGTCCCGATAATCTACGTCAACGACAACTTCGGTCGTTGGCGCTCAGACTTCAAAAAGATCGTCGAACGTTGTCTTCACGGTGACGTCCGTGGACGCCCGATCGCAGAGTTGTTGGTTCCCGATGAAGACGACTACTTTGTTCTGAAACCGAAACATTCCGGCTTCTTCAGCACAACACTCGACCTGCTACTCGAGTATCTTGGCGTGCGGACGCTGATCGTCGCCGGATTTGCCGGCAACAACTGCGTCCTCTTCACAGCCAACGATGCCTACATGCGCGATTATCAATTGATCATTCCCGCTGATTGCACAGCTTCAAACACGCCAGAGGACAACGAGAATGCGTTGCAGCAAATGCAGCAAGTGTTGAAGGCGGACATCAAACCTTCAACCGAGATCGACTTCACTGCCTATCGCCATGATTAGTTCATTTGTTCCCCGAACCGGGCGCGGCCTCCTGGCGATGTTTTTCCGCGAGCATGTCAGACGGTGTGATCAAGGATGCTGCTGACATGATCTTGTTCTTCCATCCACTCACGACATCGCCTTCACCGTTCATCATTGCCTCATAGCCATCCTTCGCTACATCGAACGGATCATCCTTCTTTGATTGGCCGATCTTCGTGTCTTCCATATGTGCACGTTCGAAGAACTCAGTCTCCGTAGCACCAGGCATCAGACAAGTCACAGTGACACCCGAATCTTTCAACTCGTTGCGCAACGCAAATGAAAACGAATCGACGAATGCCTTAGTGCCGTTGTACACGGCGTTGAAAGTGCCCGGCGTGAAACCGGCAATAGATCCGGTGAAGAGAATTCGACCTTGTCCACGTGAGCGCATGTCACGACCGACTTTATGCGCGAGATAGATCGTTCCCGTGATGTTGGTATCAAGCACATGACGTGCTTCGTTGAAGTCCTGATCCAGAAAAGCGCCTCCGAGACCATGACCAGCATTCGCGAGTAGTGCATCCACTGGACGACCTTCGATTGCGTCATACAAGCGGTCAACACCTTCGATAGTCGCTAAATCGACCTCGATTGCTTTGACTTGCACGCCTGACTGTTTGAGTTCCTCCGCGGCCTCATGAATCTTCGGTTGATCGGCAGCAATCAACAAGTCGAATCCATCGTGCGCGCAAAATTTCGCCAGTTCTAAACCGATACCCGTCGAGGCTCCAGTAACAATTGCAAACTTCCCCCGGTTCTCACTCACAGTGATACTACCCCTTCCTTAGTTTTGAGTTGGATTGAATAAAGATGAAGAGCGTGCGAAGAACTCAGGTGAGCTCGTCACACGCTCCTTACTTACTGGTTAGTTAGCGGTTGCCCTGCTTGCCGCCACCGCCGCCGCCTTTGTGGCCACCTTGGCCGCCGCCTTGTTGACCGCCACCCTGGCCGCCACCTTGTTTACCACCGCCTTGCTGGCCACCACCTTGCTGGCCACCGGCTTGTTTACCACCACCACCCTGATTGCTTTTACGATCGTCTGCCATAATCCCCCCTTGATTGATCTGATTCATTTCGTTTGCTGCATTTATTCAAGACATAGTTGCAGCCTGCCTGGATAACGAGCAAAGAAAATGCCACGTCCGCCATCACGCTTCCTGCTGATCGGGAAGAAGCGACTCAGCACCTCGCTCAATTGCGATGCCTCTCGCCTTCAAAAGTACATCAGCATCGACGGGTTCGTTTCCACTGAACCACGCTTTTACTTCTTTAGACGTGCGTCCGAGAGCGAGAGCAAACGCTTCATCACTCCCATCAAAAGCTCGTCGCGAAGTATTTGTAAGATTTCCGCAGCTTCTTCTTGAGAAGTTCCCTGGTCGTCGAGCGGCTCTGTCTCGTCTCGCATTACTCTGGGTGTTCCATTTTCGATTGGAGACATGGACGATCGGTTGTCACTCGACATTTCCTCGTCGCGTTCCGTTCGGGCAGTCTTGGTTGATTGTTGACCGTCTGTCATAGTTGCGCTCCATCACCTCAAACTGTGAATGGAGAACCTACTTGCAAGATCGAGACCACCAACGCCGAAGGCGTTCGCTAACCTCAGCTTATCGTTAACGCTGAAGGCGTTCGCTAACCTCAACTTATCGTTAACGCTGAAGGCGTTCGCTAACCTCAACTTATCGTTAACGCTGAAGGCGTTCGCTAACCTCAACTTATCGTTAACGCTGAAGGCGTTCGCTAACCTCAACTTATCGTTAACGCTGAAGGCGTTCGCTAACCTCAACTTATCGTTAACGCTGAAGGCGTTCGCTAACCTCAACTTATCGTTAACGCTGAAGGCGTTCGCTAACCTCAGCCCAGGGCTCGAGCGAAGCGAGAACCCTGGGGATACATCAACGAAGGCGTTCCAACCCTGAAAGGGTTTCTCACAAGGCGAACCCTTTCAGGGTTGCTTCGATTTGAGACGAATGATCCCAGGGTTCTCACTCCGTTCGAACCCCGGGCTGAGGTTAGCGAACGCCTTCGGCGTTAACGACAGGCTGAGGTTAGCGAACGCCTTCGGCGTTAACGACAGGCTGAGGTTAGCGAACGCCTTCGGCGTTAACGACAGGCTGAGGTTAGCGAACGCCTTCGGCGTTAACGACAGGCTGAGGTTAGCGAACGCCTTCGGCGTTAACGACAGGCTGAGGTTAGCGAACGCCTTCGGCGTATTTTTAAAACTGCAGAACAAATTCGGCTTAGATAAACAAGTGCGACGGGTCCAGGTCTTCGCGGATGATGCGTAACTCTTCGTCGTGAGGAACCTCGGTTGTAGTTAGTTGCGGGGAAATGCGTACGTCCCAACCGGTGTTTTCTCTTACTTGTTCGACGGTGCATCCTGGATGGAGTGAGGTGAGCACCATCTCGCCGTCAGAAAATTCATAACATCCGAGATTCGTGATGACCATTACTGGACCACCTCCCGGTATTCCCAGCTTGCTACGGCCTTCAGATCCGTCGATGAATCCAGGAGACGTGATGAAGTCTACGCGTTCGGGAAACGAGCGTTTGCTTTGCGGCGCGATCACGAATACGCGCTTGGCCAGAATCGCAATCTCACACGCGCCACCACTACCTGGCAAACGCACTAAGGGACGTTGATAGTCTCCGATGACAGTTGTGTTGAGATTACCGAAGCGATCGATCTGAACGCCCTGCAGAAATCCCACGTCGATGAGTCCGCGTTGCAGGTAGAAGCTGAACACATCAAACATCGAAAAGACGCCAAGCGAATTGGTGACGAGCGACGGATCACCGATTGAAATCGGCAAACGTTTCGGGTCGGCTCCAACCGCGCCTGACTCGTAGATGAGAACGAGTTTCGGCGCGTGCATGCGGCGAGCCAGGTTACACGCAAGGTTCGGTAGTCCAATCCCAACAAAAACTACTTCGCCATCTCGGAGCTGACGTGCGGCCTGGCAGACCATCAACTCCTGCGGGCTGAAAGGTGGTCCATCAATAGCCATAGTTGACCGGCTCACAGTAATGCTCTCGCGCTTTCAAACGATCAATTTCAGCGCCCATGCGTCTCACATACTCGCTGCGATCGCGTACTCCGTACACCCACTCTTCCAGGTATCTATTGAACAGCGCTTCGTTTTGCGAAATCTCGCGCCACCGAACATAAAAGTCGTTGTCGCGATCGTAAAAGCCCTGCGCGAAGGAAGGGTGGCAGCCAAAAGGTTCATGCACCACGGCGCTAACAATCATTCCCGGAATCAACGTTCGGTTAGGATCGGAGCGAATGACACTCTCCGAAACAATCTCTTCAGCGACGACGATGGTATTCCGTGAAGCGAATGCAGCCTCCTTTTGCACACCGATCAGTCCCCAGATTTGTGCGTTGCCGTTTTCGTCGGCGCGTTGGGCGTGAATGATTGCTGTGTCAGGATTCAATGCCGGCACTGCTGCTAGCTCCTCGCCTGTAAATGGGCAAGCAACCGTCTTGATCAGCGGATTGACGCGCGGAAGATCGCTGCCCATATAGTTTCGCAGCGGATAGAAAGGCAGCCGCGCGGCGCCCGCAGTCAAACGAGCGACCATACCGTAGTGCGAGTATTCTTCGAGTTCGATTGAATTGGGAATGCCCTGCTCGACCGCTCTGCGGAGCGCATAAAGTGGACCAGCGCCTGGATTCCCGGCCCAACTGAATACCAGTCGTCGCACGCAGCCAGCTCCGATTAATTGATCGTAAATGAGATCGGGTGTGAGGCGACAAACGGTTAGATCGCGTCGTCGTTGTCGGATGATTTCGTGCGCCGCAGCAAAACAGATGAGATGCGTGAACCCCTCGATGACAATCACATCACTGTCGTGCACAAACCGGCGGATGGCTTCATCCATCGCCATTATTTTTGTTTGTTCATCCACAGATTACACAGATTATATTAATCTGTGGATATGTACATTCGTTTTTCGTTTCTCGTCGCGGTCTTGCTTCTCGGTGTGCCTACCTGTCACGCGGCCGAGATCGATTGGACCAAAGTCCGCCCTGAAGCAGTTCAACTGCTGCAGGAACTGATCAGAATCGACACCACCAACCCGCCAGGTAACGAGCGCGCTGCAGCGTTGCATCTGCAAAAGTTGCTGGAGTCAGATGGGATCGAGACGCAAATACTCGACGTAGCGCCGGGGCGTGCGAATCTCTACGCTCGCATCAAGGGCGATGGGAGTCGACGGCCGTTGATCCTGCTCAGTCACACTGACGTCGTAATGGCCGAACCGCAACGTTGGACCGTACCTCCTTTCAGCGGCGAACTACGCGACGGTTTCATCTACGGGCGCGGAGCAACCGACATGAAGGGCACGGCTACAGTTCATGTGACGCTAATGCGCCTAATCAAGCGGCTCAAAATTCCTCTGAAACGTGATCTGATCCTGCTCGCTGTTGCGGACGAAGAGGCAGGTGGCACGGGCGCCACTTCGATCATAGAAAAACATCCCGAGCTGATCCGCGGCGCCGAGTTTCTCCTGAACGAAGGCGATGTCGTTTATGTGAAGAATGGCAAGGTGGAGCAGTACGGCGTCGACGTCATGGAAAAGGCGGCGCTTTGGCTCCGAATCGTTGCGAAAGGTCAGGCCGGGCATGGCTCAATTCCGTTGGCGAATTCCTCCGTCGAGCGTTTGCTTCGAGCACTCGAGCGGTTACGAAGATGGGAGACCCCGATTCAAGTTTCGCCTGCGGTTGCGGAAGGCTACCGGATGAGAGCTCAACAACAAACTGACCCCGTACTAAGAAATGCATACGCCAATCTGGAGCGATCACTCAAGAACCCCGCCTTGCGTAAAAAACTTCTAACTGACAGCACTCTCAACGCAGAAGTGCGAAATACCTTCACAATCACCGGTCTGCAAGGCAGCGATAAAGTCAACGTCATTCCCGGCGTGGCCTGGGCGCAAATTGATGCTCGCCTTCTTCCAGGCGAAACACCCGCAGGCTTCATCGCGACGTTGCGCCGCACTCTCGACGATCCGGAGTTGGAAATCGAGACCCTTGAAGGATCAACGCCTACTGGATCTAGCGCCGATACCGATCTGATGCGCGCCATTCGCAAAGTTGCAGCACGACGTGATCCGGGTGTGCCTGTGATCCCGACGATGCTCACAAGCTCGACTGACAGTGCCAAGTTTCGTCCCCTCGGCATCATCGCTTACGGGTTTGAACCTTTCAAGTTAGACGATGGAGAACTGAACCGCGCCCATGGCGACGATGAACGTGTCTCGGTGGAAAATCTCAGCTTCGCTCTGCAGTTTCTGTATGAGGTGTTATTGGAGTTGAACTAACGAGCGTGCACACATTTCTTCTTATTCACACCGGGCTTTAGCCCGGGTGCCAGACAAGTAAGCTTTGATTGAAAACCGTTTCAACGGTTTTCCGAGCGCTTCGCACAGCGCCAACGGCGCGAATATGATAGCCAGGGGCGACGCGCTTCGCTTCGCTCAGCGCTTGTCCCTGGCTATCCTATTTCGCGCTGTTGGCGCTCGACCAGTTGAACTAAAGGCTATCGATTGCCGACGCCGCGCGTTTGAGAGCGCGAGTGAGACGCTCGACTTCCAATTTCGCGCGCGCCTGATCACGGGCTTCGATCGCTTCTGTGAGCGCGGGGAGGACTAGCGGTTTATAGGTCGGGCGTGGGGCGTAGATCAAATGCTTGAACCATGGTCGACCGACGAGGCCTTCAGGATCCAGTAGTGCGCGCTCAACCTTCATCAATCCCTTGTGCACTCGCTCAACCCGAGCCGTGTCGCCGGCTTCGACAGCTTTGCGCGCGACTTCGAGAGCCGTGCGACCGTTTGTCTCCCAAGTCTTAGCAGCTTCACGCACCTTAGTGAAATCAACGTCGACTCCCAACCGCCGCGCCGCAGTTTCAGTTTCATCGAGATAACTCTGAACCTCGCGCGCGTAAGCGGCGTAGTCCAACGGCACGTAATCGCATTCGGAGAGTTGCAGTGCCGCGACGGCCCAGTATCTTCCCATCGCGGCGTGATAGTAGTAGCCGGGATCACCAACGCGATCGACCCAGGTGAAGCTGTCGTAAATCGAGTGATAGACACCGTATGGTCCATCGAATGTGAGATCGGCAATCGGCACGCCCAGGAAGTTAAGAAACACTGTGTAATCCGAACCGGATCCGAGTCGTGTTGTTACCTTAGGCTGTTTGGCATCGATGGCCTCTTTGTCGTTCGGAGTTTCGCGCAGCCACGCGTCATAAATCGATCCACCACTTGGATCGGGAACATCTCGCGCGACGTCACGCAGGAAGTTAGCGAGCGCCGGCACTGCAGCGGCTGTGAACGAATTTCCCGAAGCTGAACTATCAACATTCAAATAAGCAAGCGCGCCTGCCTGAAGTCGTTCGGCTTCCAACTCGCCCCATTCGGTACTTCCGGTAAGCGTAAATTCCTCTGCATCCCACGACGCAAAAATAAGTGTGCGCCTCGGCTTCCAACCACTTCGCTTGAGTTCTCCAAATGCGCGCGCGGTTTCCATCAGAGTCGCGCTGCCACTGCTCGGATCGACACCTCCGAACACCCATGCATCGCGATGATTTCCGAGAATCACCCACTCATTCGGGCGTTCGGCGCCGCGTAAACGACCCACGACATTCCAGATCGAGCGCACTTTTTTGTCGTTCTGAATGATGAGATGAAGCTTGTCTGATGTTGGACCAGGACGATAAGCGAAAGGCAGTCCACCCTGCCATTCAATCGGAACCGCAGGTCCGGTCATCTTTTCCAAAAGACGTCGAGCGTCTTTGTACGACATCGGCGCCGCGGCAACGGTAGGCATCGACACCGCTGACTCCGCGGGAAGAAAACGCCCTCCGGGAACCGAAGCCCAACCCGGTGTACGTGGATCTCCGGGCAAGTTGAAGTCATAGACAATTCCGCCTCTTTGCAGATGACTTTCCGGACCCCACGGACCCCATGGATAAACATCACCCTTCTTGAATCCATCATCAGCCGGATCCGAGTAGAGCAATAACGCAGCAACTCCACGTCGCTGGGCCGTCAGAGCTTTGAACCCACGGTAACTGTAAGGCACCGAGTAGCGCGCGAGTGCGATTTTGCCTCGCACGTCAACTCCGCGTTTTGCAAGCAAGTCGTAGTCTTCAGGATTACCGCTATTGACGTAGACCACCGGCGCAGTCACATCAACATCGGCGGAGTACGCACAGTAAGGTATGCCGACGTCTTCGTTAGACGAGTCTTTATCCTGCGGAATTGGATCTTCCTTCAGCGAAAGCTTTTCGTTTGAACCAACGAGTGTTGCTTCATAGCGAATGGGCCAAGGAAGGTAAACAGGATGTTCGATGAGTTCCACATCCTCGAGTCCGTATTCTCTCCATTGCTTAGCAACATGCTGTGCGAGTTCGTAGTTGCGAACCGAGCCTGCCATGTGTGGCTTCTCGGTGAAGATGCGGTGCTGGCTCCGGCAGTTTTCGGGACGAATGGTCTGGATGAGGCGAGCCTCGAGAGGTTTCAGCCTGTCAGCGTCAGCGCGCGAAAACCCCTCACGAGTGTTTTCGGAAACACTCAGAGTCGTGCCAGTGACTAGCAGGAGCAGAATGAATGCGTAACGGACCAAGGTGCCACTCAGGTATCACGCCCACCGAAACGGTGTCAAGCTTTTACTGAGTAGACTTGCGAAGCTTTTGTGCGTTCAGTTTGAGATCGACCGATAAAGAGATTACGTGTTCGAGATCTGCGCTGGCCTTTTTCGCGAGGTCAACGTCTACGGTGTTGTTCGCTTGAAAGACAGGATTGTTTACAAAGCTCATCAATGTCTTATCAAGCAGCAAAAGTTCCGCACGAAACTCGCGGACTGTAGTGACTGCCTGAGTCTTCGCAGTCGTCTGAGAGTTTTCTGCATCCGGTAACGAGAGACCTTCCTTTAGATCGCTGGCCTTGCCTCGAATCTTGGAAACCATGTCCGCTATCGAAGCATAATCGAGCGCCTCTTTCGACCACGCATCCGCCATCATCTTGTTATTCAATGACTGCAAGTCTCTGAAGTCGTCTTTGATCTTTTTGAAACGACTTAGTCGCAGGGCTTCAGATTCGTTCTTCGGCATAGCCCACAGCAACAGCCTATCCATGTCAGCCTGTTCGATAGCGCGAGCACGGTCACCATTAGGACCCCGCCCTTGGCCACTAACAGCACTAATAGAACCGGCCAGAATCAAGACGAGAAACAGCAGCTGAAATCTCTTTGGATACGACATGAGTCTACCTCCTTCGGACGGGGATTATCCCTCTACGCGACCGATTTGCAAACAAAAAGGTGGCGATATTTCATCGCCACCCTGATAAATTTGAATGTCCGAAATGGCGGGTTAGAAATTAAACCGCGCCGCAAGTTGAATCACCCGTGGATTGCTGCTCAATACGTTGGATGGATTCAGAAAATCGGTGGTGAGTGGTGTCACCTGATTCAGAGTTGTCAAACCCGTAGTACCCACCGGATCCACACTATTAACTGAACCCGGTACATACTGCGGATGATTCAACACGTTGAAGAAATCAGCGCGAATTTGAATGGCCTTCGATTCTCCGAATCTGAAGTTCTTCATGATCGAAAAATCGACGTTGTTAATGGCCGGCAACAGGAACGTATTACGCCCGATACTCGATTGAGCTCCGTTACCCGTTTGAATGTAACGAGCATTCGGATTGTCTGCGAGATATCCGACTACAGTTCCGATGACATTCCCGTCTTCGTCAAAAGTGCACGCGCTTATGCGACACAATGGACTTACCGAACTGCCGACTCCCTCGGTACCGCTTGGATTGAAAATCGCACGATCGCCCGCGTTGTCTCCGTTCAGGTTCGCATCGTTCCCACTGCGTACGGTTATCCGCTCACCGGTTTCATATGTATAAGTTCCGGCGACTTGAAAACCGCTCAGGAGGGTTCTTGTGAAACCCGTACTCTTCGAGAACCAGGGCAGCTCGTAAATCAACGAACTGACAAACCGGTGGCGATGATCGAGCGCTGAATCAGCTCGTTCCCGGCGCAGGTTTTGGAAATCCTCTACGCGTCTGGGTGACAGAACAGTAGAGAACACTTCTGCAGTTGTGTCATCGATTAGATGACTGAAGGTGTAAGAACTGGTCATTTGGAAACCGCGCGAAAAACGCTTGGTAACCTGAGCAGACCCACCGTGATAGGTAGAATTACCGTCCGAAAGGAAAGCAACTACGCTCGCGCCGTCGAAACCCGCATTCGCAAATCGAGGCACATAGCTTGAACGCGCGTTGATCTGATCCAGAGTCAGCGGCAATGCGTCAAGCTGCGCCTGAGTTGGTGCACTAAAGAACGTCGGCAGACCCGGACGACCATCTTCCGGTGACACCTTCGCCTGGCGATTGATTCGATTCTGCGATAGCAGGTGAATACCGCGTGTACCGACATAGCGCAGTTCAAGTGACCAGTCGCTACCAAACTGTCGTTGGTAACTGCCGGTCCAGGTCAACGAATAGGGAACTTCCTGATCAGGAATCCACGCTCCGGTGTTTAACCGAGCATCAACCGGATCAGTTATGGACACTGGAGTGTCCGGAAGACCTCCACCTGCCAAAAAGCCAGGAGTGTTTGCATGAGGGTCGACGTCATTGGTCTGTTGCAGTTGCGGAGGATTCGACAGGATGTAGAGATTATCGAAGATGTAATCGTAACCCATCGAGAATCCGGCACGGATCGAGCTCTTTCCACTCTCGCCAAAGACTCGGCCCAGCAGTCCGGATTTATAATCCGGTGACCATGCAAAACCGAATTTTGGTGCAAAGTTTTTCGTCTGTGCTTTTGGTTCCTTGAATTCGAGTACGCCTGGTACCGACGAAATCGAATTCAGAACCTGACTTGTTCTCGCACCCAGGGGCACCTGCTGATAGGAATAGCTGACGCCGAGATTCAAGGTTAAGTTTGGACGAACGCGCCAGTCGTCTTGAGCAAATGCGAATAGCACCTTTTGATTCCCGTAGTAGATGTTATTGCCGGCATTACGCTCACCAAATGCATCCGGCGACAGGTCCCGCAGGAATTGCTCGATCGACAGGTATTCGTAGTCTCCACGAACGCGTTGCGAGAAACTCTGTGGAGAAATGATCCAGCGGAAGTCACCGCCGAACTTGAACGTGTGATTGCCTCTCAACCAGGTCAGGTTGTCAACCAACTGGTAGTTATTCTCGATCCCAAACTGTGGCGCATTCGGATCCGGTCCAACGTTCAGACCGAGGTCGTCAAACGTTATGTTTGGAAATACGTTGAGTCCCGGGAAGGTAAGATTGGCAACTGGAAAATTTTGCGACGAGCGACGAAAAGCACCACGTGTCTCGTTGATCACACTCGCCGAGAAATTGTGAATCAGCGTGTAGGAAAAGAGACGCTGCTTGCTCGGTATGGGCGTGAAAAACACCGGCAGATTCGGAATATTGTCGATGTCCGCGCCGTTCGTGAAAGTGAAACGGACGTGATGTTGCGTTGCAGAACTCTGCAGGTAATCGAGATTGATTACCGCGTGATTCTGTTTGAAAAAGTTCGGAGCAGGAAAAGATACGTTGCCCAACGGAATAGCGACACCGCCGACTGTCACGCAGTTTTCCGGATGTGCACTTGCAGTTAAGCAATTTGCCTGTTGAACGTCTGCATTCGGCGCAATCGGCACAAACTGATTGAAAACGGCTCTGTTCGTAGCTGACAAACCTGCAGTTCCGTTGATGATGTTGAAGCCTGCCGCAGTAGGAGTGACAATACCTCCGGCGCTGGCAGCACTTCCGGTTTGGATTCTTTCATACGACGTAAAGAAAAAGACTTTGTCCTTACCAAGCGTAACTCCCGGCGGCATACCCTCGCCGAAATGAAAGAGCGGAAGCGGTCCGCCGATGTTGAAACCACCTCGGAAGTAATCGGAACGCGGCATAAAGAGATCACCCGATGACTTGTCTCGAGTAACACCCGCGTTCTTCTGAATCGTGTCGAGCGCATTCAAATAACGGTTACGGAAGAAACCATAGGCCGTCCCGTGGAAGTCATTCGTGCCGCTCTTGGTCACCGTCAGAAAATTGCCGCCATTCGAGCGCGCAAATTCCGCAGAGAATTGATTTTGCAGCAAAGTAAACTCCGCCACTTCTTCAGGCGAGATATAAGACTGTGGACCAGTGACTGACTTGTCGTTGTTATCGACGCCGTCCACCATGAAGTTGTTGTTACGTGGCCGCTGACCACCAACGGAACCTCCGGTACCAACGCCAACGCCGCCGGAACTGGTAACACCCGGAGCCAGCAACGCAAGATTGTTTACGCCGGCAGGACTTCCCGCGGGACCGGCTGTAGTCTGAGCCAGCTCGACTACCTGTCGACTGCTGAAAGCTTTGGACAAGTTTGCCGAAGTAGTATCAACCAACTCGACACCGCCGGCGGTTACGGTAACTGTTTCAGTCACCTGACCTGGAGAAAGCTGAACCGGCAAATCGGTGGCTTGATTGACGCTCACTCTGACGTCGGTCAGAGACGCAGTTTTGAAATTCGGTGCTTCGACTGAAACACTGTAATCATCGGCTGGAAGCAGGTTGGCAAATTCAAACTGGCCCGAAGTGGTTGTTTGACCGGTCTGAGTTCCTCCTGTTGATTTTCTGGTGAGGGTTACCTTCGCGCCGGAAACAACCGCTCCGTTCGGATCGGTAACTGTTCCGCGGATGCTGCCCGTTGTTGCCTGGCCATGCGCCGACACAACGCAGCTAACCGCGAAAAGAAACACCCATAAAAATCGGTGTACTCCTATGTTTCTCATTATGAATTCTCCGTAATGTGAAGTTCAATTGGCGGGGAGCCGAGTTCGTAGTTCGCAACTGCTATTCCTTGCCGTTTGTGTCGAAAACAACACGACAGGTATTCAACAAAGACGCAGTTCGCTGCACTTTTTCGGTGGTTTGTAAAGATTCTGTCAGCGCTGTGGTCATCCAAAGACCGCGAGAAAATCCAGAAATATGGAATTGAAGTGGGTAAGGCAGATTGGAACTCGAATTAGTAAAGCCCTAAAACAAACCTACAGTGTGACGCTTTCGGCAGTATCCGGAATGCTGATCTTGATCGTAGCACTGGCCAGCTACACTCCGGCGCGTCGGGCCACGAAAGTCGATCCCCTTATAGCGCTAAGGTACGAGTAAGTTCCCGAGAACAAGCGGAAGCGGACTCCAAGAAAAATTTGGTGCTCCAAATGGGCTTTGCTTCAAGAGTCTCAGTTGGATCGGATCAATATCGTAACGCGGTAGCGTCGGGTCGGCGTGGGCATCAATAACCGAAGTATCCTTGAAGTTACAAGACTGACGCGACGCTACCGCATTGAGGTACTGATCCGATCCAAGCGAGGCTCTTGACTTTGAGGCAGAGCGCCAAATGCTCAGCGGACAAACATGGACCAAGCGCAACGTTGCTCAGGGTTAACAAAAATTCCTCATCGTCAAATTCGTCCTTCACACAGCTTTCCGAAAAGTTCCTATTGAATTTCACACTCAACTTGTGAGAGCATACCTCCCTAGAAGCAAAGAGGGGAGGCGTTACTTGTGAAACAGAAGTCGGAACTGCCGCAGGGCACGCTCGACTTGCTAGTGCTCAAGGCACTCTCGTTGGGACCAATGCATGGATATGGCGTTGGCCAGCGCATCCAGCAACTGGCAGAAGACATGCTTAGGATCGAAGAAGGAACTCTGTACCCCGCCCTCTATCGAATCGAGCAAAAGGGCTGGATCGCATCGGAGTGGGGACTATCAGAAAATAATCGACGCGCCCGCTTCTACAAGATAACGCGACGAGGCCGCAAACAACTCGCTACTGAGAAGTCTCAATGGGAGCACCTCTCAACGGCGGTAACCAAAGTATTAAAGGCCACGTGAGAGGAGGCAATACCATGTGGTCGTGGAGAGTTTTGCGAGACAGATTCCGGGCTTTGCGAGATAGCGAGGCCGTTCACCGCGAAATCGACGAGGAACTAAGTTTTCACATCGACATGAAAACTGAGGAAAATATCAGGAAGGGCATGTCGCCTCACGAAGCTCGCAGGTTAGCTGAAACACGTTTCGGACGCGTCACTCGTATTAAAGAATTGGGATACTCAGTTAGAGGAGGCGGTCTCATGGAGACACTGTGGCAGGACCTGCGTTACGCGATCCGCATGCTGCGACACGACGCGCCTTTCACCGTCGTTGCGGTTCTGACGTTGGCGCTGGGCATTGGCATGAACACCGCTATCTTTAGCATCGTTAATGCGGTGCTGTTGCAGCCATTGCCGTACGCTAACGCGGACGAGATCGTGACGATCTACAACACCTCCGGTGGCGAATCGAAATTTCCTTTGTCGCCAATCGCTTTTCTGAATCTGAAGCGAAACAACACTGTCTTTACTGATGTCGCGGCCCTCAGTAATAAGGGATGGGCCGCAAATCTTACGGGAAACGGGGAGGCGGAGCGGCTACAAGGGTTTCAAGTCTCCGCCAATTTGTTTTCACTGCTTGGTGCGGCGCCTCTACACGGCCGGGCGTTCGTCGAAGATGAGGATCGTCCCGCGGGAAATCACGTTGTCGTACTTAGCCACGAGCTATGGCAGCGGCGGTTTGTGGGTGACCCGAACATTCTTGAACAGAATATTACACTTAACGGCGAACCCTACAGAGTTGTTGGAGTGATGCCGGAGGACTTTCGATTTTTCACTAAGACAGATCTATGGACGACGCTCGCATTCACGCCTACAGACGAAAATGATCCCGCCGGATATCTTGCGGTGATCGGCCGTCGCAAACCAGGCGTATCTTTTTCGCAGGCCAGCACACAAGTCGAAACGGTCTCGCGTGAGTTGAACAAGAATCCCAATTCAGAAGTGATCACCCGGTTAGGTATCCCGCAATCCGAGCTGACAGAGGAAGTTCGTCCAATGCTGTTGCTGCTAATGGCGGCTGTTGGGTTCGTGCTACTGATTGCGTGTGTAAACATTGCGAATCTTCTACTGGCCCGCGGAAATGTAAGACGCAGAGAACTGGCAGTTCGAACAGCCTTGGGTGCTGGCCGATGGCGCGTGATGCGGCAACTGTTGACGGAAAACCTGCTATTGGCATTTCTAGGCGCCGGCATCGGACTACTTCTTGCAAGATGGGCAACCCAATTCGTTGCGAGTGGTTTGCCTGAGTTTCTGGTCGACGCAAACTCACGTGTCGCTCTATTGAGGTTAGACACAACAGCGCTGGTTGTGACATTCACGCTGGCGCTCATAACCAGTCTCATCTTTGGTTTAGTGCCAGCGTTTCAACTTTCAAGAATCGATCTAAATGAAGCATTAAACGAAGGCGGTAGAAGTGTTGCACCACGAAAACGTCTGCGCTCAGTGCTGGTCGTCGCCGAGGTTGCCCTGGCCATGGTGCTGCTGGTTGGGGGCGGCCTGATGACCAGGAGTTTCTGGCGATTAGCGCATGTGAATCTTGGATACGATCCGTCCGGGGTATTGACCGCTAAGATTGATCCCTCAGGTGACAAGTATGAAGGGCTTGATCGCGTCAGTACGTTTTATCAGGAATTACTTAGACGCGTTCGGACGATTCCAAACGTTCGCGAGGCAGGCCTCATCAATAGTCTTAACGCGTCCTTTTCTTTTAGCATTGATGAGCATCCGCCGCTTCCTCCTGAGGAGCAACCGTTTGCGCAAATCAACCAGGTCAGCCCGGATTATTTTCGGGTGTTGGGAATTCCATTACGCCAGGGACGGTTCTTCAACGATAGCGATGGGAAAGGCTCGCAGCCCGTCGTCATTGTCGACGAGACATTCGCTCAGCACTATTTCCCTGGAGAAGATCCGATTGGGAAACATATCAAAGGTGAATTCAGCCGGGGCGAGGGAAAGACGTCGCGCGAGATCGTAGGAGTGGTTGGCGGCGCAAGGTATTGGACCGTGAGCCGAGAGCCTTTGCCTCACATGTACTTTTCTTATCTTCAGGAAAACTGGGGCTCCATGTCGCTAATGGTGCGGGCGCAATCGGGAGATCCCATGCGGCTGTCCGCACCGATTCGCGCAGAACTCGCAGCGATAGACAAGTTGCAGCCGATCCATTCGTTTAAGTCGATGGAATCGACAGTGTCTGAATTGGTCGCTCCGCAACGATTTACGACCTTGTTGTTATCGGCTTTCGCGGTTATGGCTGCGGGCCTTGCGGCGATCGGAATTTACGGCGTGGTCTCGTACGCGGTGGCTCAACGGACGCGAGAGATTGGGGTGCGCATGGCTTTGGGTGCGACCGCGCATGATGTGCAGAAATTGATACTGCTGCAGGGAATGACCCCGGTTGCAATCGGAACAATAATTGGGCTCAGTGCCTCTGTGGCACTTACCAAGCTGATTTCTGGCTTGCTCTTTGGAGTGAAAACTACTGACCTTGCGACTTTAATTGCTGTCACATTACTACTGGTAGTAATTGCTCTCATCGCTAACTACATACCGGCCCGCCGCGCGATAAGAATAGACCCTCTGAACGCACTGCGGTACGAATAAACTGTAAAAGCTCGCACTCCAATTTCATTTGGAAACCTGGTTGCAAGGGCACCGGCTTCCGATCCGAAGAAGCCGTGATTACCTGCCCGTTTGAACCCTTTGATTTTCAATTCGCCGTCCTCGTGTCGAGCCATCTCACGCAGCGCGGTGAGCGCGATTGCACAACCATTGGTGCGTTCTATAAATTAGCGTCATGAAAAGATCATACGCTCGCTGTTTGACGCTGCTCGCCGCTGTTCTCTCATTCGCAAGTACGTTCGTTATCGCCCAAACGCCGCCGCGCGTTACACCGATGACGCCGGACGTCGTCGAGAAGTACGATCAGACACTTCCATCCGCCGACTATGTCCGGCGCGAGGTCATGATCCCGATGCGCGACGGCGTCAAACTCTTCACCGTCGTAGTGATGAAGAAGGGTGTGACCAAAGCACCAATCCTGCTATCGCGCACTCCGTATAACGCAAGCGCTTCGACGGGCCGCGTCAACAGCCAGCGCATCGTCGACATACTCGAAGTAATGGACGCGGAATTTGTCACAGATAATTACATCCGCGTGTACCAGGACATCCGCGGCATGTACCGGTCCGAAGGTGAGTGGATCCTCAATCGCCCGATCTCTGGACCATTGAACAAAACCGGTATAGACGAAGCGACCGATGCCTACGACACCATCGATTGGCTGGTCAAGAACACGCCGGAGGCAAATGGTAACGTCGGCGTGATCGGTTCGAGCTACCTGGGCTTCACGGCGTTGATGACGTTGATCAACCCACACCCGGCGCTTAAGGCAGTGATCGCACAGAGCCCGATGGTCGATGGCTGGATGGGCGACGATTGGTTCCACAACGGCGCGTTCCGCATCAGTTCACTCGGCTTTCCACTGAGCCAGGGATTTAACAAGGGCAACGGCGGCGGCGAATTCGCTCTCGGCGGTGGCGACGATTACACGCGCTATCTCGAAGCCGGATCGATGGCGGACTTCGTGAGGATGGTCGGCGCCGAGAATGTGTCCGGCATCCGCAAATTTCTCGAGAATCCTGCCTACACCGATTTCTGGTCGCTGCAGGCCGTCGACAAATGGCTCGCGGCACGGCCGCATACGGTGCCGACGATGCTCGTGGTCGGGCAATGGGACCAGGAAGACAGCTACGGTGCCCCCGCCGTCTATCGTGCGCTCGAACCAAAGGACAAGAACAACGACCGGGTGTCACTCGTGATCGGCCCGTGGCGACACTCGGGCTTTAATCACTATGGCTACGACCTCGGCGCGATCACCTTCACGGGCGACACGGCGCTCGAATGGCGCGTGAAGTATGCGAAGCCGTTCTTCGATCACTGGCTGAAGGGCGGCCCTGACCCCAGGACGCCGCCGGTGCTCACTTATGCGACCGGTGTGAATCAGTGGAACATGTCGCAACGCTGGCCAATGGGCACTGCGAAGCCAATCTATCTGGCGGCAGACGGAGTGGCCACGTTCAACAAGCCCAGCGCCACCGGGCATGAAGAGTACATCAGCGATCCTGCCAAGCCAGTTCCATTCATCCCGCGCCCGATCGCCATGGACGATCCCCTTCAGTGGAAGCCATGGCTGGTCCATGACCAGCGTTTCGTAACCGGCCGTCCCGATGTGGCAGTCTGGACGAGTGCGCCGCTCGAAAATGGAGTGCACATCATGGGTGCACCCGAAGTGGAGTTGTTTGCATCCACGACGGGTACAGATAGCGACTGGGTGGTTAAACTCATCGACGTCTATCCAAACGACGTTCCAGAAGCCGCCTCGCAAGGGGCGAAGCCGTCGATGGCCGGGTATGAATTACCGATCGGTATTGAGATCTTCCGCGGCCGCTACCTGAAAAGCTTTGCGAAGCCCTCGCCACTCGAGCCAGGCAAAGTGGAGCACTACACATGGAAACTGCCCAACGTGGACCACGTATTTCTGCCGGGCCATCAAATCATGGTCCAGGTGCAATCTACGCTCTTCCCGTTGTACGACCGCAACCCGCAAACGTACGTCGAGAATATTATGTACGCCAAGAAGAATGACTATAAAAAGGCGACGCAGAGTATCTGGTTCGGCGGTGGGAACGCCAGCTCTGTAGTGTTGCCGGTCGTTCAATAAACGTCGTGGTGAATTTATTGTTGGTGTGGTTTTATGCAGCTCCCTCGGCGTCTCCTGGGGCGGTCGAATTGGTTGAATAATCAATTGTCCTCTGCTCAAATAGGAGCGGAGTCACTTTGATGCGATCAGAAGAAACTTCCAGCTGGCCGTTCGAGATAGGCGAATGGTTGATTCAGCCGTCAGTCAACGAAATTTCGAACTCGGGCCGCTCGTTGCGGGTCGAGCCGAAAGTTATGGAAGTCCTCCTTTGTTTGAAAAACCACGCGAGCGAAGTCGTCTCGAAGGAAATGTTGATTCACACGGTCTGGGCCGATCGGTTCGTAAGTGACGACGTGATTACGACGACGATCTGGCAGTTGCGCCAGGCACTCGGCGATGACGCGAAAAAGCCCCGTTTTATTCAGACAATCCCACGAAGGGGTTACCGCTTGATCGCGACAGTGGTCGTTCATCAGGCATCACCCGCAGAAGCAGATCCTCACAAACATGTATCGCCTGCACGCCAACACCGTTTCTTGAAGGCGGGGATCTTCACGCTCTGTGCGCTGCTTTTGATGCTCCTGCTTTGGCAAGCTGTCAGATGGCGTAATCAGCCGCAATTGCAACACAACAGAGCGCCGATTAGCTCCGTAGCCGTGCTGCCCTTCCGCAATCTTTCAGGTGATCCAAGCAAAGAATATCTGGCGGAAGCGATGACCGATTCACTCATTACGGATCTTGCCAGGTCTACGCAGTTGCGTGTCGTTCCGCGAGCATCAGTGATGCAGTACAGAACTCTAAACAGAGCTGCGCCCGACATTGCGCGGGACCTCGGCGTTGATGCAGTGATCGAAGGTTCCGTGGTGGCCTCTGGCGAGCGAGCGCGCATCTCGGTTCAGCTTATTCACGCCGCCACCGATCAATACCTCTGGACTGAAAGCTATGAACGCGAACTGCGCGATGTCGTGGTCTGGCAGAGCGAAATGTCCCGGTTGATCGCTCTCGGGATTGGGACAGGCCTCAAGTTACAAGCACCGGCTGGTCCCGTTGACGCGGCGCAAACTCCAGCAGCGGCACGCGAGGCCTATCTCAGAGGCCGTGAATCATGGAAACGGCGGACGGAGGAAGGGACGTCGATGGCACTGGCGCAATTCGAACGCGCAGTGCAACTGGCTCCCGAGTATGCGCCAGCATGGACTGGATTGGCCGATTCGCACATGCAGATGGTGATGCTTGATGCAGTGCGTCCGGAGGAAGGTTTTCCTAAAGCGAAGGCGGCCGCGCTTCGCGCTTTGCAGTTGAACGACGCGCTGAGCGAAGCGCATGCCTCTCTCGCGATGATCAAACTCTGTTTCGATTGGGACTGGCTGGACGCGGAAACAGAATTCCAGCGCGCGCTCGCGCTCGATCCCACTTATGCCACGGCTTCGAATTGGTATAGCCAGTACCTGTGGGCTGCAGGTCGCGCTGATGAAGCGCTCCGAGAAGCCGCTAAAGCCCAGGAGTTGGATCCACAATCCATCGCGATTCTACTCAACGCCGGCAATCTCTTTTTTCTTAGACGTCAGTCCGATCAGGCTGTCACGTGTTTTCGCCGGATACTCGAACTCGATCCGAAATATGTTGTGGCGTGGAAAGCGCTAAGCAGAGCCTACGATCAGCAGTCCAACCGGCGCGAAGCGGATGCGGCTTATCTAAGATTCAGAGAGCTGACTAATGCTCCTTCAGTTGCACGAATGAAAGAGGAATTCGCGGCCTGGAGCCAAAAGCGCGATGCGCAATACCTGGTACAGAAACTCAGCTTCGCGTGGAAACGAAAGTACGTTAGAGCTACCTACATCGCTCGGTTATACGCCGATCTCGGCGATCGCGAACGCGCACTTGAATGGCTGGAAAAGGCTTACACCGAACGTGACAGCAATCTGCTTTTTCTGAAAACCGACGGCAGTTGGGATTCATTGCGTGCCGATCCGCGGTTTGCCTCACTTACTCATCGTGTCGGGTTGGCATCTTAATGCGGTCTCTATCCCTTGCTCATTAAATCCTCAGCGAATCCTGATCTCGCCCTGAAGACTTCATGGTGATCCTCCTGATAGCTTGAGCAGGTTCAAATCATTCTCCGTCAAACGAAAGGGTTTTAGATGAAGACATTGAGCTGCGTCTGCATCCTAATCGCGCTTTGGTTTTTCCCGACCGCGCAAAACGATGACCCGGGTCTGCAAAAGGAAATCAATGAATTGCTCCGCATTCACAAGCAGGGTCGGGAGGCACATTTCAGGACCAACGTTGACCTGCTGCTTTCAAACCACCCGGAAGCTGGGTTTATATCCGTGAGCCAGGGAAAGATTTCCCAAGTCACGAAAGATCAGAGTCGTCAGCGATTCGAAGCCTACTTTAAAGACGCACAATATTACGAATGGGACGATCTGGAACCCCCTATCATCCGCGTTTCAAAAGACGGCACTCTCGCCTGGGTGATCACGCGAGTCAAAGTCAGGCGCACACAAAAGGATTCAGCCGGCACGGTGCAAGAGCAGAAGTTTGTCTACGCCGGGATCATGACTTATGAAAAGAAGGACGGGCGATGGATCATGAGTGCTAATGTCTCAACCTTTGAATGAATAGTGGCGCATCATGAAGCAAATGCTCACTGTGATTTTGATGTTGATGTCCGGCTGTTCAGTTACTAGTCTTGCCGATGTGCTGGTCGTTTTCCGGCAATGGTGAGAATCAAGGGCTCCTGGTGGATCCTGCAAATTATCGACGGCGCACGATGTGCAGAAATTGATACTGCTGCAAGGAATGACCCCGGTCGCAATCGGAACGATAATCGGGCTCAGTGCCTCTGTGGCACTTACGAAGCTGATTGCGGGCCTGCTTTTTGGAGTGACGACTACTGACCTTGCGACTTTAATTGCTGTCACGTTACTACTCGTAGTAATTGCTCTCATCGCTAATTACATACCGGCACGGCGCGCGAGAAGAATAGACCCTCTGAACGCACTGCGGTACGAACAAACTGGAAAAAGCTGCGCACTTGCGACATCGTGAACGCAATGGATTGATCACGCGTTCAGATCGTCCAGCAGCTTGCAGAATTTCAAAGCATCTTCGGTCATCTTACTGTTATTAAAGAACACGTAACCGCGCTTGGATTTAACAAGTGATGTCGCCAATTCCTTAAGTTCGCCCAGCTCATACTGGCAATGCCAGCCATTCCTGCCGTGAAGTCGAAAGTAGTATTTGTCCGGAGTCACAGTCTTTCCAATGAATGGATCGACTACATGGCACAATTCAAGACTTACACAAATCGATCTTACTACGGCTGCATCCCAATCTCCGCGCGGTTCCCAGCACAAATTAAGACCCTGTCGATCTATAGAGCTGAAGAATTTTCCCATACGGGCAATGTTCTCTGCGGTTTGTTTGAAACTGGATGGGCACTGAAAAAGAATCGTTTTGGCTCTTAAGACCTGTGCCGCAGCGAGCGTCGCTCCCCAAGCCTCGTTCACGATTTCGGTCGCCCTGAAGTACCCGGCCTCCCCCTTCTGCGTCTTGGAAAGTTTTCGTTTGAGTCGCCGGTAGGTAGAGCTCTTGGCCTCATGAGTGATCAGTTGCCATGCCTTCAAAGCGAACTCAAAGTCGGCCGGCATTTGCATGCGCCACCGGTTCAATGTCGTGAGTCGGGGCGGCTCATAGAAGGTATGCTGAACCTCTACACATGAAAAGCTACGAGCATATTCCGCCTGCGCCACACCGAAGCCGCATGTGCCGATCTTGATTGTGCTCTTTACCTGAATACAGGGGTGGAGTTTCATCTACCCGGGTCGGCGGGCACCACCATTTCATTAATCAAAACCTTGCCGTGATCAACCGTGACCGCATCCGCCTGTTTGAGCAACCCATAAGAGTTGCCGTTGACGATCAACTCATCGTTGCGTATCAGGCCATCGGCATCGCGGCAGGGCATGAAACGGTAGGATTGTTCGCTTGGACCTCCGATCTTTTCCGGCGGCGTGACACTCGTGCGGTAACAATCGGTGACGACCACGGTATGACCCCCGACTGTTGCCTCAACACGTCCCAACAGCAAGTTATTAGACCGCCTGCAAGCCGAGCACGCCAGAATCAATCCGCAAATTGTCCAACCTATTTCTTTACGCCACATCGCTTGCTCCAACTTCACCGTGCAGACCGCCGCCTCGTCTATGTCCACGAATTATTAGAGAAGGAGATTCCTAATTTCCCTAAAAAATGGTGCCCCCGGCGCGATTCCAACGCGCGACCTTCCGCTTAGGAGGCGGACGCTCTATGCAGCTGAGCTACGGGAGCACAAGTGTGAGGCATCGTAATGTGAAATCGGGTATCGTGTAAATCCTGTCTAATTCTGAATACTGGTTCAGATCGAAATTACGCCGAAGGCGTTCGCTAATTTAAGCCCAGGGTTGGAGCGCACGCGACAACCCTGGGTATCAAATTCAATACACGCTAAACCCTGCAAGGGTTAGGCGGTTGGCGAACCCTTTCAGGGTTTCAGATTATCGTTGGGTTATAACCCCAGGGTTCTCGCTGCGCTCGAACCCTGGGCTGAGGTTAGCGAACGCCTTCGCGTATTTTCAAACTGAACCAGTGCCTAATTCTGACAGAACTAACAAAAGTCACGACTGATACTTGATCAACGAACGCACGTCGTACCCGGTCAGCTTCTCACGCCCAGGTAGGAATTCGAGCTCGACGACGAATACCAGTCCGACAACAACACCACCAAGCTGCTCGACAAGATCCACAACCGCGCGTGCGGTGCCGCCGGTGGCGAGGAGATCGTCGGCGATGATGACGCGATGACCGTCACCAATCGCGTCGCGATGGATCTCCAAGGTGTCCTGGCCGTACTCGAGATCGTAGGAGATAGAAGCACACTCAGCCGGCAGTTTGCGGGGCTTGCGCACCGGCACAAACCCTGCCCCGAGGTGATAAGCGAGCGCAGGCGCAAAAATAAATCCACGCGCTTCGACTCCGATCACTGAATCAACTTTCTCGCCTTCAAACTGTGACGCGAGCGCGTCGACCGTATTGCGCAAACCTTCCGGATGTTTCAGCAACGTGGTGATGTCATAAAAATTGATGCCGGGCTTGGGAAAGTCCGGCACTTCGCGAATCAAAGATTTTAGATGATCCATCGTCTCAGTTTATCTCTCAATCCTAAACGCAGAATAAGAACCCGTCGGCTCCAACACCAACTCTTCCACTTGATCAACTACAGCCCACTGCGGTCCAGTCACGAGATCGTGTTTGAATGCTTCAACACTGGTCGCCGGTCCTTCGGCAAACGCTTCAACGCTTCCGTCGGGACAGTTGCGCACGTAGCCAACTATCTGATGCCGCGCTGCTGCGCGCTGTGCGAAGAAACGATAACCGACGCCCTGAACCTCGCCTCGTATAAAAAACTTTCGCGCCACACCCTGCATATTTACTTGCACCTGAAAAGCTCGCCGTCTTTTCCTCTCTCGAGCGTGAAAGTCTCTTCGTCTGAAGAGTCGTCGAGTTTCAGCGTCAACGTCATCGTATTTCCCTTGATCGAGCCGGTGTAAGTCGCAGGTGCCTTTCTGGGTTCTTCATCCGCTCTTGTCGGGCCGCCACGCTGCATGCTGTGAGTGCCACGGAGTTTGAAATTGCCGTCACTATCGACAACCAACGGGCCGTCGATCACACCACTCGCACAGTCGTATTCAATCGTCGCCGATTTCGCGCCGACCTTAATATTAATGTGCTGTCCACCCCACACACCGGTGGCGATACGTTGCTGTTTCATGGCTGTCAGTGACATCAGCAGCAAACCCAACACGAGAACAAAAATACTTTTTTGATAGAACATCGCGATTGTCTCCGGCATTGTAGGCATCAATCAAAGTTTCACGCAAAGGCGGAACGAGGCAGAGAAACTTTCTTGCAAACTCGCGCGTAATACCCGACACTGCGGGTGAGAACGGCCTTTCATCCAAATCTGCGTAGCTTCAACTGATTTTTCGGGGAATTTTGATTCAGTCTCCTTCTCAACGAGACCGGGTTTGATTTGTGAATCGAACCCGGGTCTCTTATTTGTTCAAAGTGAGGATGCCCAAACTATGCGACGTTTACTAGTGACAGGGCTATCGCTGCTGGTGCTGATAGCCAACGTCTCCTATTCCCACGCTAAACCGCTCAACATTCCTGTTGTCTACTACAAACTTCCGAACGGCTTGAAGGTCGTGATCTCTGAAGATCACATCGCGCCGGTCGTTACGGTCGCCGTGTATTACAACGTCGGCTTCCGGCTCGAGCCCAAAGGCCGCACCGGTTTCGCACATCTCTTCGAACACATGATGTTCCAGGGTTCTGCGAACGTGAAGAAGTTTGAACACGCGAAGTACATCGAGGCAAATGGTGGTAGCTTGAACGGCCATACGGATTTTGATTACACCAACTACTACCAAACCATGCCCAGCAATCGTGTCGAACTCGGATTGTGGTTGGAATCCGATCGCATGCGTTCGCTCGACATCAGCGAAGAGAATCTCAAGAACCAGCAGAACGTCGTGAGCGAAGAGGTTCGCGTCAACGTGCTGAACCAGCCTTATCAATTCTTCGAATGGATCAGTCTCTGGGAAAACGCTTTCACAAACTGGAACAACTCGCACAACGGTTACGGCGAGTTGTCGGAGATCAATGCCGCGACTATCGAAGAGGTTCGCAGTTTCTTCAAGACTTACTACGCACCAAACAATGCGGTGCTGACGATCGTTGGTGATGTCGACGCGACCGAAGTGAAGAAGATGGTTGAAAAGCACTTCGCTGGCATTCCGTCGCAGCCGACGCCGCCGCGTGCGGATCTGACAGAGCCTGCGCAGACGAAAGAGAAACGAGTTTCGCAGACTGACAAGCTCGCAAACTTGCCGGCGCTCGCTACCGGTTATCACATTCCGGCGCAGAACTCTCCGGACTTTCCGGCGATGGCAATGCTGGTCCAGATCCTGCTAGGCGGCGAGAGTTCACGCTGGTATCAACGGCTCGTAAAAGAAAAAGAGTTGACTCTCGATCTCAGTGGCGGACTCAACTACTTCGGAAACGAGTTTGACTACACCGGCCCGATGATTATGACCACGCGCACCACGTACAAGCCCGGCCACACAGCCGACGAAGTGATCAAAGAAATGGACGCAGTGATTGCAGAAGTGACGTCGAAGGGTGTGACTGATAAAGAACTGGCGGATGCCAAGGTCCGTTATCGCTCCAATCTTTACGACCAACTCGAGTCAGGACAGGGCAAGGCGCACATCCTTTCGGCGCTCGCACTCTTCCGCGACGATCCACATCAGATCAACTCGTTGCTGACGCCGTTCGAGAACGTCACTGCAGCGCAAGTTAAAGCAGCGGCAGCGAAGTATCTGGTCGCAACTAATCGCACCGTGATCGATCGCGTTCCGGAAGCGAAGCCGCAACCAAAGACGGGCCAGTGAAAAACTTGGAGTGCGCCGACTTGTCGGCGCTTTGGTACCAAAGCGGTAACTAGTTACCGCACTCCAGGGAGTTCGCTTATGAAAGGCATCAATATGAAAACAATACTTGCAATAATGCTGTTTACAGCAACCGCATTCGCACAACAGAAGACGCCGCCACCGCCAGGTGCGGCGCGGCCTCTCAATCTCCCAAAGATCACGGAGAAGAAACTCGCCAACGGTTTGACCGTGGTTCTTGCTCCGTTGCCGAACGTCCCGAAAGTTTCATCGATACTGACGTTCCGATCGGCAACCACCGGCAGTGATCGTGAAGCTCATCCGGGTATCGCGCAGATCGCGGCGTCAGTAGCAAATGAAGGGACAGACACACGCACGAGCAAACAGATCAAAGAAGAGTTGCGCTCCATTGGCGGTACGCTCGGACTCGGCAGTGATGCGGATTCGACCACGATGAGCGCTTCGTCACTATCGGAGTTTTCCGCACGGCTCTTCGACTTGATGAGCGACGTTGCTCAGCATCCATCGTTCCCGGATACCGAAGTGAAGCTGGCCCAGGAAAACACGATCCAGCAAATTCGCGCCGGACGTGCCGACCCGGGTTTCCTCGTTAACGAACGTTTTCAAAAGGCAGTCTTCGGAAATCATCCGTACAGTTTTGTCGTGCCGGATGAGAAGTCCATCAGCGCGCTGACGCGAAACGACCTGCGCGCGTTTGTTACGAAGTACTACATTCCGAATGCTGCGCACCTCGTCGTCGTCGGCGACATCGACGTCGAGAAAACGTTTGCTGAAATAGAGAAGGCGTTTGGAGGCTGGAAGAGCGGCACCCCGCCACCGGACGAGAATCCACCGGTTCCCACGAGGGAAAAGCGACAGATCTACTTTGTGAATCGCCCCGGTTCGATTCAATCGGCGATCTATATCGGCAACGTCAGTATTCCACGTAAAGACAAAGACTACTTCGCTATCCGCACGGCAAACACGATCTATGGCGGTTCGTTTTACTCCCGGCTAACGCGCAACATTCGCGAGGGGAAGGGCTATACCTACTCGCCGTTCAGCTCGTCGAACACGCAAGCCAAGACCGGATCGTTTCAGGCGGGCGCGTTTGTCCGCAACGAAGTTACTGGACCAACACTGCTCGAGATCTTTTACGAGCTCGATCGCATGCGCGTGCTACCGGTGACGGATGAAGAGCTAAAGGCGGCGAAGGAGTTCAGCACCGGAAACTTCTCGGTTGAACTCGCGAGCCAGTTTGGTTTGGCGGGACGTATCAACACGATCTACACGTACGATCTCGACAAGAACTTCATCAACGACTTTCGTCCGAAGGTCGAGTCGCTAACTGCGGCAGACATTCAACGCGTGGCAGCGAAATACTTCGACACCTATCGCGCGGCGATTGTGATTGTTGGAGATTGGGAGAAGGTTAAGGACCAGGTCACACCGTTCGGCGATGTAACGATGTACGACTCGGAAGGCAATCTGATCAAATAGATCCACTATCCACAGATTACGCAGATTACAGAAAAATCTGCGTAATCTGTGGACGGGTTTTCTACGATACAAGCCAGTGCAAGTAGTTTCCAACGCGAGTGTCACTGATCCGACGATCAGCATGTTGGAACCGAGTTCTGAGAATTCGTTCTTCTTCATAATCTGAACTCCCGCAGGAAATACAGCAAGCGATATGCCGCCGAGCCGTAAATTCTTCAAGTTACTATCACTGAACGTTTTACGAAGTTTCTACCAAACATCAGACCCCCTCACACGCATTCAACCCTCAGTCAGGCTGCAAATCCGCAAAGCATTCTGATTCATGCTCTGTGTTTTCTTGTGCTTCTTCGCGGCGCAAATCAATGTGACCTTCCCGTAACCGAATTTGGACCAAACTGATTGAAGTTCTGTCAACTCAACTGATCTCCACCTTCTCACAACGCGAATTTTTATTTGAAGAACTTTTCTGGCACCACGATTGCTCAACGGCCCACCGTGATTCAAATTGGACCACAAACTATTTTTGGACCATGACAATGGGTATGTATAAGAGCAAAGCTAACAAACACACGCGCCGCAAGCGCAACGGATTCTCAACCATTCAACTGCTGATCACAGTAACGATCATCGCGATCATTGGCGGTTTAGGTGTGATGGGAATCACTCGCGCGAAAGCAAGCATTCGTCTTTCAGGCGCAGCGCGCGAGTATGGCTCGTACATCGAGAAAGTGCGCGTCGCTTCGATTCGTAGTCACGCAGACAATGCAGGCGAAAGAGCCAACGTTGCAATCCAAACAAATAAAACCAGCTACGACGTGACGATGGATCTCGATGGTAATGGCACCCTGGAGACCAGAACCGTCCCGCTGCCCGACGGCATCACTTTCGACACGGTGGAAACGATCGCATTTGATTGGCGCGGTCGCACCTGGAACACGGTTGGTGGTGTTACTACGCCCAACGCTCAGGTCTCGATCAGACTGCGTAACACTACCGGTTCGATCTCGATCGATGTTACAGGCGCCGGGGACATCACGATCGACAGCAAGGTTTTCGATGACGCAGTGCCGAACGTTAACCTGAAAGTCGGCGATCTAACTTACGGTGGAACACCCGTCCCGACGCCGTATCCGGAAGTAATTCCGACGCCGTCTCCGGGAGCATCCGGTACTCCTGCTATCTCTCTTGACCCACTTCCGATTCCGACGCCCGATCTCGGCGGCATTCTCCCGCTCCCGACGCCGACTCCGACGCCGACCCCGACCCCGACACCAACTCCAACTCCTACGCCAACACCGACACCCACACCGACTCCGACGCCAACTCCAACGCCGACACCTACTCCAACAGTGTGCTCGATTGCGGTGGATCAACTGTTAGTGATCTCGAAGGTGGATGTAACCACCTATGTCAAGATAACTAACAACTCTTCGTCGAGTGTTTCCGTTTCGGGCGAATCAAGCAAGTCTGCTGACTTTCAGGTTACGCCGAATCAAGCGCAAACGATTGCGGTCGGTGGCTCTGCAAGTTTCGGGATCAAGGCCAAGAAGTCCGGCGTGTATAGCGCCGCGTTTACCTCGAGCTGCGGCGATAAGAAAGTCGTAGCCGTAACGATCCTTCTTCTATAGAGAAAGAAACAACAAACTCCCATGAAGCCCCAAACTCTCAAAAACAAAACAAATCAGACACAGCGTGGTTTCACGCTGATCGAAACAAGCATCGCAATGGTCGTGATGATGGTTGCCGCTCTCGCATGCTGTTCGCTCTTTGTGTTCTCCACACAGAACAACGTCGGCGGCGGCGACAGAGCCCTCGCGATGGCAGTGGCCCAGCAGCAGTTGGAACAAATAAGAGTTGTCAACTTCGACGATGTAAGCCTGAACTCCGGTACAACTACTTCAACCGTGAAAAGTGGCGAACGAAATCATGCAGTCGAAACAGTTATTGCGGATGAAACTAATCCCGATGGCAGTAACAAACAGTTGAAGAGAATCACGGTCCGCGTGACGCCGCAGTCAGGTGGTCCAAACTGGACGCGCACGACAGTTGTGCTCGTTTCACTGCGCTCGACGCTCGCATTTGGCGACTACATCATCAACTCATAATCAAATCAGCAAGGCCCAACAAAATGAAAATCCAACGTGCAAAAAATGAAGACGGCTTTTCTCTGTTCGAGCTGATTATCGCGATGGGTGTGATGTTAACGATCATGGGCTTGGCCACTACCCTTCTCGCCGGCAGCTTCCGTTTTCGCACACGCGAAGACAATAAGTCAGACGGAATCGCCGACGTGCAGCGGGCGTTGAATATCATGACCCGCGAAATCAGCAACTCCGGTTTGAGACTGCCGGCCAGTCTCGGGAGCGTAGGTAACAACGGCATAGTGACCAACGACAGCGACAGTCAATCACTGCGCTTCGTCTCCAACCTTAACGGCTTGCCTGACTCTGCCAACGGTTACGCCGAAGACACCGACATTAACGATACAGATGAAGACATCAAGTTTCTGATGTATGTCGACGCTGACCTCGGTCAACGCTACATCGTGCGTTACGAACGAAACGGAACAAACGCGACTACAGTGCTTGCAAACCGTATTGACTCACTCATTTTCCGTTACTACGACAAGAAAGTTACTTACGACACGACTGTCAATATCAATGGCGTTTGTGACATCACGAATGTGGTTAACTCGTCCGGCACTGCGGAAAGTGAAGTGTCTCCCGGTGCAGCAAAGTTTGTGGTGATCGCTGTCGGCGTGACACTGCCCGCAGTCGGTGCGCCAAACACAACCGGTTACCAGCCGCCTTCTCAAGTGCAACTGACCTCGGACGTAGTTCTGCGCAACGCTATTGATTATTAAGGAGCCGATACCCAGTAATGAAGCCCCTCTCAAAAAATCTTAAAACTGATCGCGCCGGTGAACGCGGTGCGGCCCTCGTGACTATGATGCTGGTCTCGGTGCTTTTACTCGGCGCTGGTGGCGCATTGATCATGTCGACAATGATGTCGGCGACCAACGCCGTCGGCTCGACCGCCGAGATGCAGGCCTACTACGTCGCCGAGTCGGGAATGCAATCAGCGCTCAACGTTTTGCGCGGCAACACTCAACCCTTAATCACATCCACCGATCGCATTAGCTTTCGTACCGCGATCGTTCCGGACATCTCAAATGGTCCAAACAATACCGGCAGCTTGCGTTTGGCCAACTGGCTTCCCTACAACGACGCGAGAGACCCGAACAGCCTGGTCCCGATTAATCTGGGAACATTCACGGGTGGTTACCGGATCACCGTCGAGAGCGCAGATCTAAACAGTCATATCGTTCAGTTTGAAACTTCCATGGTCATCACCGGAAGCAACGCGGCCACACCGTACAAAAAGACTTTCGGAACAGTTGGCGACAAAGACGAAGTCACGATTCGCTACTCCGCTCAGCCGGCCACAACGCTGACTCCGAACCCGAATACATATCCGCTCACACTCGATTCGAACCTTGGTAGTTTTGTCATCGAAAGACCGGTGACGAGCACGAAGAAGAACGCGAAGATAAGCAAGACCACCTTCACATTAACAATCACGCAGACATTGCCATGGGCGGCTACCGCCGTCCTCGAGGGATCGTTTCAGGGCGAAGTAGATACGGCTGCCAGTTCCGTTCAGGTTACTTTCGACAAAGCTTCGATCAAGGCCGATGGAACTAATTTCGCGCTCAATCTTCCCGGTGGCGGACAAGTTCTGAATCTCGCTTATTCCACTTCACCAACCAGTACAGCAGTTCCTGTGAAAGTGACATCACCCGATCCAAAGCGATTGCTGGTGAAGTCTTACGGCTTTGGACCACAGGGCGCGAAGAAACGTTTGGAAATAATGCTCAGCCGCGCTTTTCTGGAAATCGAAGCGCCGGCAACTGTGACGCTCCGAGGAGCGGATGACTGTACGCCTCTGACACTTGATACTGGCAGCAGTGGGGCGAAAAAATATTCCGGCAAGGACCACGCCGGAAGCGAAGCTCAGCGACCCGTTTTTGCAGTCAATCCGTGCGATGAAACGAAAGCTAACGATGGAATTATCAAGCACGATACGGTTGACGATCCGGAGATCGGACTGTTAACCGACGACACCTCAATCGCCAGGGCGGTGAAAATACCGTCGTTCCTCAAAACCGCCAGCACCGCGCGCGCTTATCTCAACGCATTGCAAACAGAAGCACAGTCAGTGGGCCGGTACTTCAAGTCGGGAACGACGATCACTGACTCCCTCAACAAACCACAGTTTACTTTTGTTGACGGCGATGCAACGTTGACTGATGGGGCGGGATTTCTGGTTGTCACCGGGACTCTCACCATGAGGGGCAACGCAAACTTTAGAGGCATGATCCTCGTGCTTGGCAAAGGCGTGTTGATCCGCGATGGTGGTGGTAATGGCGATATTCTGGGAGCGATTACGATTGCTGCGTTCAATCGAAGCTCCGGCGATTTCCTGCCGCCGACGTTTGTCACGAATGGCGGTGGTGATTCGAACGTGCAATACGATTCGGACTCGTTGAACAACGGCGTCGCCGCTGGGGCAAACGTCTCCGGCGTCCGCGAATTTTAATTTCTCACCCCGCGCAAAAATGTATCCACAGATTACGCAGATTCTGTGTAATCTGTGGATACTGCTTTAAGAAAATTAGCGCGCAGGGTTTCGTTGGTTACGTTTGAGGCGATGAAGTTCACGATTTCAGAGGCGCGGGTTGAGGATTCCTGTGCTTCTGCTTCCTGGCCCATCTGAGTTTTTAATCGCGCCTTGCCGGCGTGAACTTTCCACGCAACCAACGGTACTGGATATCTCTCGAGCTCCGCCAACGCGAGGTCGAAGTTCTTCTCCGCTTCGGACAAATCATTCGCAGCAACCGCAACACGCGCTCTGAGGTGATGCGCAACGGCAATGTACTTATGCACTTCGTGCTCAGTGGCAGTCGCAAAGAGTCGCTCCACAAACTCGCGCGCCTTGTCGAGATCGCCTTTCTTCAACCAGTGATCCGCCATCGCCGCCTCGAGCCGGATGTTGTACCGCCAGCGGAACCACGCATCGCGCTCAAAAATATCTCGCACTTCATGAAACGCAACCGCCGTCTGCTCGTGATTTCCCTCGTGCGTGCAGTCGATGCCGCGATTGATTAACGAATTGGCCTCGGCTTCCATCACGTGATGCAGGCGTGAGACGTCAATTCCCTCTTCGTTGTACTTGTGCGCCGACTCGAAATCGTAAAGCTCGCGATAAATCCAGCCGATACAGTTTGGGAACCGCGGATGCCAGAAGAGATCGCCGTTGCGACGCGCCTTGTCGAGGGCGTCATTCAAGGTTGCGAGCGCAGCAGACATCTTGCCCTGGTTCCCCTGCGAGAGCCCGAGAAAGAAGAGCGACGTCAACATCAGAAAACCGTCGCGCAATACGGACGTCAATCTTAGTGCTTCCGTTGCTAACTCAATTGCAAGCGCATATTCAGACTGGAAGAAATGCACACACGCGCGCCAGGTCAAGCCACTGCACAACGTCGGTTTGTGATTGAGCCGTCTTGATGTCGCAATCGCTTCATCGAGTAACACTGTCGCCTGTTTCAATTCGCCGTAGCAACAATGTTTGAGTCCCATCAGGAACATCGTCTCGACGCGCAGCTTTTCATTGCCGGTGCGTTCGGCGACTTCGAGAGCTTCAGTCGCCCGCGCAACAGTCTCGTCTAATCGATGCGAGAAGAAGAGCGTCAGGGTCAACGCATTCAGCGCGCTTGACTGTAACTCGACCGAATTGAGTGCGCGCGCCTGCTCGAGCATGTTCGTGAAATCTTTGGCAGCCTGCGAGAAATTGCTCAAGGCATGATTCACAGTACCGCGTTTGTGGTAGAGCGTCGCCAACTTTTCAGGCTGCGCTTCATCGGAAAGTTTCTGGACCAGGCCCAGCGCGCGCGTGTAGTGGCGTTCAGCTTCGGCGTAAGCGTACAGCTTTGCAGCGTGATCTCCGGCGTGGATTAGAAACTCGATGGCGCGCGTGAAGTCGCGTCCCTGCTCGAAGTGCAGAGCGAGTTGAGTCGCTTTTTTTGGCGCACGTTTGCCATAGTGCCTCAGCAACTGTTCCCCGGCCTGTTGATGCAGCAACACTCGTCGTTTGTTAACCAGATCGCCGTAAAGAAAATTCTGGTAGAGCGCGTGTGAGAAACGATAACGCGTCGCGAGCGTTCCATCGGCTAACTCTTCCGCGCCGAGCGTTTCGATCAGACGATGACTCTTGCCGATGCGAGCGAGTGACTCCTCGAGATCGATTTCGTCCACGCCAAGCAGTTTCGCAGTCACAGAAGAAAGAAACTCAGTGCCCTCGACACTCGCGTACTGGAGTGCACGTCGTTCCTCAGCTTCAAGTGCGTCCATCTTCTTACTGATCATCGCGCGCACACTTTCAGGCACCGCGAGATCCATCCCCGATAATGGACGGACCAGCGACCAGCGTCCATTCACTTTCGCGAGATCGCCACACTCGCCGAGATACTGAAGCAGATTTGCAGCAAAGAGCGGATGACCTTCCGTTTTTTCGTGAATCAGTGCGGTGAGCTCAGCCGGAAAATCATTGGGCGAGAATGTGACATCGACATACTCGGCAACGTGCTCGCGCGTCCACAATCCGAGCGCCACCTCTTCACAAAGGTTGTGCGCCTGCATCTCTGCCTTCAAACTCTTCAACGGATGTCCGCTACGCTCGACGTCTTCCGGACGGTAGGTGCCGGCAATCAAGAGACGCTGAGTGCTGATGCGCTGTGAAAGATGTCGCAGCAGATCGACGCTCGACGGATCGGCCCAGTGCAGATCTTCCAGCAACAAGACAACGGGCGATGCAGTCGCGAGCACGCCAAGCGCGTCGCCCATCTCGCGCATCATGCGTTCCTTGGTTGCGCCGATAGTTTCCTGTTGTAGTTTTTCAAAAGATCCACTGGAAGCAAATGCTGTGGGCAGTTCCATGCACCACGTTGGCGCGTAGGTACGCATGATCGCTGCGATACGCTCGCGACCGGGTCCCTGAAGCAGTTCGCCCATCGCCTCGAGAAACGGAAGATAAGCTTCGCCCGTGCCGTATTGTTCGACACATCGACCACGCGAAATCAGTGAGGTATTTTGCAGCTTGCGCGCGCGGCGGAGAAATTCATCGGAGAGTGAAGTCTTGCCGATGCCCGGCTCGCCGGTGATAAAAACGCAACGCCCCGTACCGTCGATCACTTGTTGCAGAAGACCGTCGAGCTTCTTTATCTCCGATTCACGACCGACAAACGAAGGCGCCGAGCGATCGATCAAATCCGAATCGTAAACAATCGGAATCCCTGACCACGTACCGGTTATGTTGCCCCGCAGACTGCGCAGTGCCTCAGCCATTTCTCGGCATGAGTAGTAACGTCGGGTCTTATCTTTCGCGATCGCACGCTCGATGATCAAATCGAACTCACGCGGTAATTCGGGTCGCAGCCTGCTCGGTGGCGGCGGGTCGATCGCAGCGATCGCATGCATGATCGAGAGCGCGCTTGGACCAGTGAATGCGCGTGTCCTGGTGGCAGCTTCGTAAAGCAGACTGCCGAGTGAAAAGATTTCGGACCGAACGTCGAGCGCTTCGCCGCGTGTCTGCTCGGGCGACATGTATGCGGCAGTGCCGAGAACAATTCCTGGCCCGGTAAGATTTGCCGCGAGAGTGAGTGCTTCGCGATCGATCTCGTCAGTTGTGAAACGCACCATCTTCGCGAGACCGAAGTCAGCAACTTTCGCCACGCCTTTCGGCGTGATCAGGATGTTCGCAGGTTTGATATCGCGATGGATGAGTCCGACTGAATGTGCGGCCTCTAGCGCGTCAGCTACCTGGATACCGACATCCAACAACGATGTCAGTTGCAACGCACCGTTCGTGGCGAGATATGACGTTAATGTCTCGCCTTCGACAAACTCCATGACGATGAAGTCGACTCCATCGACTTCTTCGATCGCGTGAATCGTGACGATGTTTGGATGATTCAGAACCGAGGCCGACTGCGCTTCGGCGAGTAATCTGCGCTTCGCGGTCTGATCGCGAGTGGCATCGGGTGCGAGCAGCTTGATGGCGACGTAGCGACCGAGTTTCGTGTCTTCAGCCCGGTAGACCTGGCCCATCCCACCCTCACCAACTTTGTTGAGAAGGCGGTAATGCAGCAGCTGATGTTCTGGGTCCACAGAACTCATCTGAAACTCCGTCGCGGATGATAAGTTTTCCAACTACAACGCGCAAAGCCGGCCACAAAAGGACCATCACAGATTACGCAGATTTATTTGAAAATCTGTGTAATCTGTGGATACTGACGACATGAATAAAGCGATCTTCATATTGGTGGCGGTTCTAATCAGTCTTCAATCCGCGAGTACGGTCCGACAGATCGTGCCTAAACGACTCGTCTTAAATGACTGCACGCTCGAGGGCGTGCCAGGGCCGGCGAAGTGCGGCACTCTCGAGGTCTACGAAAACCGCGCCACCAAACAAGGCCGGATGATCGGTATCAACGTGGCTGTCCTGCCGGCAACGGGAGACAAGCGCGAGCCCGATCCGCTCGTCTATTTCGCTGGTGGTCCAGGTTCGGCTGCGACTGAAGACGCGCAGGGCATCGCGGAGGTATTCAAGAAAGTCCGTGAGCATCGCGACATGTTGTTTGTCGATCAGCGCGGGACTGGGAAGTCGAACCCACTTAACTGCCCGTTCTTCAATCCAAACGATCTGCAAAGCTATCTCGGTTACTTCTTCCCGATTGAAGACGTTCGCAAATGCCGCCCGCAACTCGAAGCCACCGCCGATCTAAAACTCTATACGACCGACATCGCGGTGGATGACATGGATGAAGTGCGCGCCGCACTCGGTTACGAACGTCTCAATCTCTTTGGCGCTTCGTATGGAACGCGAGCAGCACTGACGTATCTCAAGCGCTATCCAAAGCGCGTGCGTACCGCGACGCTTCAGGGTGTCGCGCCGCCGAACCAGTACATGCCAGGTGATTTTCCGCTCGGTAATGAACGAGCACTTCAGGGCATTCTCGCCGAATGTGCAGCGGATCAGACGTGCAACGCGGCCTTTCCGAACCTGAAAGAGGAAACGAAGTCGCTGCTCGCTCAACTGATCAAAGGACCAGTCGAAGTCGAAGTGCAAAGACCGGGCGCAAACGATCGTGTCAAAGTAAAACTCTCTCGTGATCTGGCTGCGGAAGCGATTCGTTACATGATGTACAGCCCCGTGCCTGCGTCTCGAGTTCCCCTGATCATACATCTCGCGGCACAAGGCAATTTTGTTCCGTTGACTCAAACTGCAATCGAATATCGCAAGTTCCTTGTCGGCACTGGCAGCAACGGCATGTACCTGTCCGTCACCTGTGCTGAGGATCTGCCGTGGATCAAACCGGGCGAAGGTGAACGAATGGCGGAGAACACTTTCCTCGGCGATTATCGGTTGCGCCAGCAACGAGAAGCGTGCGCGCTGTGGCCGCGTGCTGATATCGCAAAAGACTATGCCGACCCGGTTCGTTCAGACGTGCCGGTTTTGATTTTGACTGGTGAATGGGATCCGGTGACGCCGCCTTCGAATGGTGATGCGACGGCAAAGAATCTCAAGAACAGTCTTCATATCATCGTGCCGCATGGAGCTCACGGACTCGGCGGACTCGAGAACATCGACTGCGTGCTCGGCATCGCGACGGAATTTATCGAACGCGGAACTACCAGCGGCATCGACACTGCTTGCGTGAAGACAGTTCGGCGAAAAGGATTTGCGCTGAAATTTCAATGAAGTGTCAGAGTTGCGAGAATGTATTGGCCGATGACGCACAATTCTGCGGCACTTGCGGTCTGCCTACTTCACGTCATCCGAGTGACGCCGCAACTCAGATCAACGAGGCAAGAGTCACAGACGATCGTCACTCACCACGCGACGATCCGCGCGTTGGTCTCATCCTCGACTCCAAATACAAACTGATCGAGAGTCTCGGTCAGGGCGGAATGGGTTCGGTGTTTCGCGCGGAACGTCTGCACATCGGCGATGAAGTAGCAGTCAAACTACTGCATCAGGATCTCGTGCGCGAGAAGCAGGCGCTCGAGCGGTTTCGTCGTGAAGCACGCACGGCCGCGATGATCAGACACCCAAACGTCGTCAGCATTCACGACTTCAACGACGGGACGGGTGAGACGAGCGAAGCATACATCGTGATGGAGTTGGTCCGTGGCGTGTCTCTCGGCACGTTGCTTCGTCGCGAAGGACGAATGTCGCCGGAGCGGGCGGTTCGCCTGATGCAGGACATTTGCGCTGGTGTGGGTGTTGCTCATCGTCAGGGACTGTTGCATCGAGATCTCAAGCCCGACAACGTGATCGTCGTTCCGCCGAGTCATGAAGGTGATGAAGAAACGGCGAAGGTCGTCGACTTTGGACTCGCGAAGGTTCGCGACGTCACGGCGCAAACTGCGTTGACGCAAACGGGCGCTGTGCTCGGCACGTTGTATTACATGTCGCCTGAGCAATGCAGCGGTGAAGAGCTTGACGCGCGTGCGGATGTTTACAGTCTGGGTGCGATGCTTTACGAGATGCTCACTGGTACGCCGCCGTTCCGGTCAACTTTCCAGCACATTGGGATCCTAAGCTTAGAATTCCACGTGGACAAGTTGTCGCG
>JADMIO010897322.1_pt1 | contig 72154 bp, 66 predicted proteins | sample 8958161 | NCBI WGS metagenome assembly JADMIO01 (sample SAMN16585339, study PRJNA669376) | soil metagenome | isolation source: Crop rotation soil | place: USA: Cullars Rotation, Alabama | collected 2011 | reverse complement strand
AGGTGAGCCAGTGTGATTACATTTGCGGCCTAACTGTGGCCAGTCCAGTTACGCTGGAGTCACTAGTATTTAGGTGACACTATAGAAGCGGCCGCGACAACTTGTCCACGTGGAATTCTAAGCTTAGGATCCCAATGTGCTGGAAAGCCGGCAAGGCAACTATCACCAATGTTGGGGTGGCGGGGTACGCTTTCGCTTCGCTGGCATACAATCGCGACAGCAGCAGCGCCATCTTTGCCGCCGGGAGCGAGGTGGGACAATGGGATTCCTACTTCGGCCCGCGCAATCTCACGAACGTCGTACCTCTCCAGATCGTCGACATCACAGCGGGGGCTGACGGCTTCACGGCCTGGCTGGCGACCACGAATGGGGGGGTCCATTCAGTGACCCTGGCTACCGCGCTCACCCCCGGGCCCTTGCGCGTCGGCGCGCCGATCGCCGCGCCCGGCGCCGTCGCCGTGCGTACGATGCCGGACGGCACGTTCGTCCTTGCGCTGACGCCAACACGCGTCCTGGCGATCGATCCGCTGGTCGCCCGCGTCGTGGCGGACATTCCCATCCCGCACGCGCAGCTCCAGCGGATCGAATTCGACGGCACCGGCGGCATCCTCGTGAGCGACAACGGCAACCGCGTGCTCCAGGTGCTCCGCTAGTCCGCGATGCTTGCGCTCGCACTCTTCTTCCAGACCGCACTGACCCCGGGCCGTCCCGCGTCGGCCGACCTGCGGCGCGGCGACACCGTCCGCTACACCGTCGACCTCGGCGCCCGCCAGTTCGTGTACGGCGAGGCCGACCAGCAGAGCGTCGACGTCATCGTCAGCGTCTTCGCGCCCGACGGCCGGCGCCTGCTCCTCGTCGACGAGACCGCCCGCGGGCCGGACGTCTTTCAGTTCAGGTCGACGACCGCCGGCGCCTATCGCATCGAGGTCACGCCCTTCGAGCAGGGCGAAGGCCGGTTCGGCATCACGCTCATGCGCGTCGAGCCGGTGGCGACCGACCCCACCCGGCAGGTCGACCAGCTGATGGCGTCGTTCAGCGGCAACCGTCCCGGCGGCGTGGTCGCCGTCACGCGCGGCGGCCGGATCGTGTTCGCCCGCGCGTATGGCATGGCGAACCTCGAAGACAGCATCCCGAACACGACGGAGACGGTCTTTCACATCGCGTCGGTGTCGAAGCAGTTCACGGCGTTCTCGATCGCCCTGCTGGCCGACGAGGGCAGGCTCTCCCTCGACGACGACATCCGCCGCTACCTCCCCCGCCTGCACGACTTCGGCCGCACCATCACGATCCGCAACCTGCTCAACCACACCAGCGGGCTGCGCGACCAGTGGGAGCTGTGGGCGATGGCGGGCGGGCGCCTCGACGACGTGATCCGCCAGCAGGACCTGCTCCAGCTCATCGAGCGCCAGCGCGAGCTGAACTTCGCCCCCGGCAGCGAATACCTCTACAGCAACACCGGCTTCACGCTGCTCGGCGAAATCGTGGCGAGGGTGAGCGGCCAGTCGCTGCGCGACTTCACGCGCGCGCGCATCTTCGAGCCGTTAGGCATGACGTCCACGCAGTTCTACGACGACCACGAGCGGCTCGTCCGCCACCGGGCATACTCGTACCACGCCGGCGACGACGGCCCGCGCAAGTCGGTCCTCAGCTACGCCAACGTCGGCGCGACGAGCCTGTTCACCACCGTGGGCGACCTCGCGCGCTGGCTCGCGAACTGGCACACCGGCGCCGTCGGCGGGCACGCGCTCCAGCTGATGCAGCAGCGCGGCGTCCTCACGGGCGGCGACACGATCGACTACGCGCTCGGCGTCAGCATCGACACGTGGCGCGGCCAGCGCCGCATCTCGCACAACGGCTCGGACGCCGGGTACCGCGCGCAGCTCACCTGGCTCCCCGCCCTCGACGCGGGCGTCATCATCCTCGGCAACACGGCCAGCCTCAACGTGAGCGGGCTCGGCAACGACGTCGCGGAGGCGTTCTTCGGCGACGCGCTCGCGCCGGCGGCGCGCCCGCAGCCCCGGCCCACCGTGAGTCCCGCGCCGGCGCCGTGGACGCCGGACAGCGCGGCGCTCGCGTCGTACACGGGGCGATTCTGGAGCGAGGAGCTGGAGACGATGTACGAGATCGTGATGGTCGACGGGAGGCTCGTCGCGCGCCACCGGCGTCATGGGGATCTGGTCCTGCGGCCATTGCAGCGGAATGAGTTCGGCGGCTCGGAGTTCTTTTTCTCCCGGGTGCGCTTCGAGCGTGATGCGGCGGGACAGGTGAGCGGGTTTCGGCTGACGGGGGGCCGCGCACGCAATCTGTCGTTCCGGAGGATGTAGGGGCGGACCTTGTGTCCGCCCGGGCCGACACAAGGTCGGCCCCTGCGAACCACGGTTTACGAGTCGGGCAGCAGGGCTCCCCAGCCTTTCTTCTCATCGAGCGCGACGCGCCCGCGACCCACCGTGGGATCGTGCTCAAAGATCAGCAGCCAGCCTTCCGACGCCGCGCGCGTCAGCACGCGCTTCTTCGTCTCCAGCGTCACCAGCGGCTCCAGGTCGTAGCCCATGATCCAGGGCGCGGGCAGGTGCGCGCTCGTGGGCACCAGGTCGCCGAGGAAGCAGGCGGTCTCGCCGCGGTCCTGGATGAGGATGGACTGATGAAACGGCACGTGCCCGGGCGTCACGAGCGCGCGGATGCCGGGCAGGATCTCCACGTCACCCTCGACCAGCTTCTGGATCCCGGCTTCCGTGACGGGCTGATAGTTGGCCTGGAGGTAGCTCGCGCGGATGCGCTCGTTCGGGCTCGTGGCGAACGCGCGCTCGCCCTTCTGCACCACGTACGTCGCGCCCGGGAAGCTCGGCGCGATCGATCCGTCCGGGCGCCGCGTCGTGTTGCCGCCGGCGTGGTCGAAATGCAGGTGCGTGTTGATCACCCATTTCACGTCCGCGGGATCATGCCCTGCCTCCCGGATCCCGTCTTCCAGCCGCGTGGGGTGGCCCTCGTTCTCGAGGCCGTAGATGTCCTTGAACTTCGCGTCGTCCTTGTTGCCGGCGCCGGTGTCGATCAGCACCAGGCCGTCCGGGTGCTCGATCAGCACGCAGCGCATCTGGAGGGGGATCCGGTTGCGCGCATCGGCCGGGATGCGGCGCTCCCAGAGCGGCTTCGGCACCACGCCGAACATCGCGCCGCCGTCCAGCCGCTGGAGGCCGGCTTCGATCGTATGGCAGATCAGCGACCCGATCGTGAAGCGTGAGGTCAGCATGCCCTCAAGATAAGCGGTGCAGCAGCTGAGTGAGGTCCTCACAACAGACACGGGGACGGATTTCTCCGCCCCCGCATCGTGCTTCACGATCCCCCAAGGCTCTAGGGGAGCTGCACTGGATTCGCCGCCGGCCGGCGCCTCAGCTGGACTCTCCGGTTCGCCGCCTGTCCTTCGGCGGTCGTGTTCGAGCCGACGGCGCGCTCGGACGCAAAGCCCGTCGCGGTCATCGAGCTGCGCGGCACGCCACGCGACACCAGGTAATCCACCACCGCCTGCGCGCGTTCCTGCGACAGGATCTGGTTGGCGCGGACGGAGCCGCGGATGTCGGTGAAGCCCTGGACTTCCCAGAGCGAGCCCGGCGAGGCGTTGATCGCCACCGCCACGCTGTCGAGGATGATGGTGGACGCCGCCACGAGCTCCGAGCGGTTGGTCACGAACTGCACGCGGAGCACCATCTGGTCGGCGGCGTTCGCGGGGAGGACGATGATGGTGCAACCCATCGCATCCACCGCGCGGCCGGCCGGCGTGTTGGGGCAGCGGTCGATGGTGTCGGGAACGCGGTCGCCGTCGCCGTCACGCGGACACCCGTGCTCGTCGACGAGCGAACCGGCCGGCGAGTTGGGGCAGCGGTCGAGGTAATCGGCGACGCCGTCACGATCGCTGTCGGGCGGGCAACCGTTGGCGTCCACGGGACGCGCCGACGCCGGCGTGCCGGGGCAACGGTCCATCAGGTCGATGACGCCGTCGTTGTCGGAATCCGCGACCAGGGGGCAGCCGCTCGCGTCGACGCGGGTGCCGGCCATGGTGTTGGCGCAGCGGTCGAGGTTGTCGGACACCCCGTCATTGTCGGAATCGCGGATGCAGCCGTTCGCGTCCACGGGAACGTTCGCCGGCGTGCCGGGGCAGCGGTCGAGCCCGTCCCAGACGCCGTCGTGATCCGTGTCCAGCGGGCAGCCGTGGGTGTCCACGACGGCGCCGCGCGGCGTCAGGGCGCACCGGTCGGCGCGATCCGCCACGCCGTCACCGTCGGCGTCGCGCACCGCGCGTCCCGCCGTGAAGTACGAGAGACCCAGCGTCGCGAAGCCGTTGTACGCCGGCGTGCTGCCCGAGACGGTGCGCTGCTCCTCGAACCGCTCGCTCTGCATGCGACCCTCGAGCCGCAGGGCCAGACGCTCGCTGACCATCTGCCGCACGCCGGCGCCGAGGTGCGCGCCGAACGACGACGTCTCGTGGATGCCCGGGGTGCTGAAGCGCGTCACGCCGGCGCCGAACAGCAGGAATCCCTGCGTGCGGGCGTTGATCGAGGGCGTCCAGGTGAGGTCCACGAACGGTGACTGCGCCTTCGCGCCGCTGCCGGCGCTGAACATGGTCCCGAGGCTGAGACCGAAGTAGCGGCTGATGTTGTAGCCGAGCCGGGCCGACACGCCGACCGCGATGCGGCTCGGATTCGGGTCGGAGATCGTCATCGGCACGAGCACGCTGCTGTTGAGCGCCCGGTCGATGGTCATGATGCCCGCGCCGGCGCTGAACTCCCAGCTCCCGATGCGGTTGGTGACGGCCGGCTGCTGGGCCGCCGCGATGGACGGCACCGCCGCCAGCATCGCCAGGCTGAGCATGAATCTGCTGCGCATATGGTTTTCCCCTGCCTTGGTGAACTGCGTGAGTGTGAACGCCTGCGCGACCGCTGCTACGGCAGGGTGATCGTGTTGCCGTCCATCGTGATGCCGGCCTTGGACAGCGCGCGCCCCGTGAGCGTGGAGCCCTGGACCATGGTGACGCTGACCGCGGCGACGATGTTGCCCTTGAAGATCGTGGTCTGGCCGAGTGTCGCGGACGTGCCGACCTGCCAGAAGACGTTCTTGGCCTGCGCGCCGCCGCTCAGGATGACCTGCGAGCTGGTGCCGGTCGTGAGCGCCGTGCCGATCTGGAAGACCCACAGCCCGTTCGCGGGGCCGGCGAGCGTGAGGTTGCCGGTCAGCTGGGCCGAGGAGGTGAAGCAGTACACGCCCGGCGCGAGGGTCATGCCGCCGAGGTCGAAGCCGGTGAGCGCGGTGCCGCAGGGCATGCCGGCCAGCGCGTTGTACGCCGGCGTCACGTCGGCCTGCGCGGTCACGGCGGCGGCGTCGTTGATGTGCGGCGTCGGGTTGCCGGGAGCGGCGATGACGCACGGCGCCGGGAAGCCCGACACGGAGCCGGCGGGTGCGACGCCGACGTTGCCCGCGACGGTGGTCGTGCCGATGCAGCTGATCGCGGTGCTGCCGAGGACGGCGTAGACAGCGGCGGTGCCGAACGACGGACCGACGGAGGTGCTCGCCGCCGCGATGGTCACGCTCGCGAAGCCCGAGATGGTGCCGCTCGTCGCCTTGATGGTGTTGGCGTAGGTGCCGGCGGCGCCCGCGGTGAACAGACCCGACGAGGCGTTGATGGAGCCGGCGGTCGCGTTGACGACCGACCAGGTCGGCGCCGGCGACAGCGCGATGATGTTGCCCGAGCCGTCGCGGCCCGTCGCGACGAACTGCTCCGTCGCGCCGCTCGCCGGGTTCGACGGATTCGGCGTGATGGTGATCGTGGTGAGCGCGGGCGGGGTCGCCGTCACGTTGACGGTGGCCATCCCGGAGATCGTTCCGCTGCTGGCCTTCACGGTGTTGGTGTACGACCCGACCGTGGTGCCCGCGGTGAAGAGGCCCGTCCCGTTGATGCCGCCCGCGGTCGCGTTGACCACGGACCAGGTGGGCGTGAAGGCGAACACGGCGCCGGTGGCGTCGTGGCCGACGGCGACGAACTGCGTCGTGGTGCCCACCGCGAGCGACGCCGGATTCGCCGTGACGGTGATGCTGGTCAGGGCCGCGGGGGTGAACGAGGTCGGAAAGGGCCCGTTGGAGGCCGAGTCGCAGGCCGCGGCGAACATCACGGCGAGCGGAACGAGCGTGGCGAGTCGAATGGTGGGACGGTGCGGCATGTGGATCTCCTGGCTGCGTGCTGGAAGGGAGTAAGGCATGGAATGCAAGCTAGGGCGCGGACGTTAGGCCGCCCATCAGCTATCGGGTTGGATCAATGACTAGTCCGAGGGAGCGAGACGCGGCCGGACGGGGCCGGAGGAGCTAGACCGGCTGGCCGTCCCCGTGGGCATAGGCCGCGACTTCGAGCCGCGTGTGGAGGGCGAGCTTCTCGAGGATGTTGTGCACGTGGCTCTTCACGGTGTGCGTCGCCACGTTGAGGCGCCCGGCGATTTCCTTGTTGCTCAGCCCTTCGGCGATGGCGGCGATGACCTGCCGCTCGCGCGCGGTCATGCGCGTCGCGGCCTTGGCGCTGCGCTTGCCCTTCGCGGCGGTCTGCGCCGCGACGTGCGTGAACAGCGTGGTCGCCATGAGCGGCGGCAGGACGCTCTGGCCGTCCGCGACGGCACGGATCGTCGCCACGAACTCGGCGACGCTGGCGTCCTTCATGATGAAGCCCGACACGCCCGCGCGAACGAAGGCCACCACGTCCTCGTGGGCGGGCAGCAGGTGCATGACGATCACCTTGATCTCGGGCGAGACCTTCTTGACCGCCTCGACGAGGTTGAGACTGTCGCGGTCCCCGATCGCCGAATCGAGCAGGACGATCTGCGGCTTCAGGCGCGTGACCTGCCGCAGCGCCTCGCCGCCGCTGCGCGCGGTGGCGATCACCTTGAGCCCCTGGGCGCCGAGCATGGCCGTCAGCCCGTCGCGCAGCAGGCGGTTGTCCTCGATCAGGAAGACGGGCACGGATCCCGGCTGCCCGGGCGCGCCGTGCATGAGCACCGGCGCCGTCTTGGCGATGAGCGCCAGCGGTGCGCGCTTCAGCGGGGTCGCGCCCGGCTTCCTGGACTTCGCCACTACGCGATCAGCAGCACGAGAATGACGACGCACAGCACCAGCACGAGGGTGCTGATGACGATGGTGTGTGTTTCCTTGTACATCGCCGGCGCGCTGTTCGCGAAGCGCGGCTCGACCGGCCGGAGCGACGCGGAGACGCGCGGCCCGGCGGGCGACGCGGCCTGGCTGACGGCCGCGGGCTCCTGGGCGGCCAGCGGCGCCGGCCGCGGGGCGGCGAGCAACGCCGCAAAGAGGAAGATCCCGGCCTTCAGGCTGGAAGACATGCGATTCATGAAACCCCCGTTGAGATTGAGCATCGGTTCAGCTGCCCGCGCGGCGAGAGGCCTCGTCGGCGTAGATCGCGACTTCCACCCGGCGGTTCTGCGTGCGGCCGGCCTCGGTGTCATTGGTGGCGATCGGCTCCGTCTCGCCGCGGCCCGACGCGTCGAGGCGCGTCCGTGCGACGCCCTCCTGCACGATGAAATCCACCGTCGCCTCGGCGCGGCGGCGCGAGAGGTCGGCGTTGTACGCGGCGGTGCCCCGGGCGTCGGTGTGGCCGACGATCATCGCGCGGGTCGACGGGTACTTCGCGAGGCTGGCCGCGAACTTGCGCATGTTCTCGCGCGCCGTCGGCATCAGCGCGTCGGAGTCGTAGCCGAAGAGCGAGCCCTCCGGAAAGGTGACGGTGATGCCCTCGCCGACCCGCGCCACCGTGGCGCCGGGAATCTCGTACGCGAGCTCCTGCGCCTGCCGGTCCATCTGGTGTCCGATCACCGCGCCGGCGACGCCACCGACCGCGGCGCCGATGATGGCGCCCCGTACCGTTGACCCGGTGTTGTTGCCGATGACGCCGCCGGCGACGCCGCCGGCTCCGGCGCCGATGATCGCGCCCTTCTGGGCGTTGTTCAGCGCGCAACCGCTGAGGAGCGTGACCAGCGCGGTGACGGTGGCGACGCGTGTCCTGGCGTGATTCATGTGGTTCCCTCTCGAGGAGTTGATGCTCATGGCGTGACCTGTCCGGTGACCCACTTCTCGACCTGCCCGCTCGCGAGCGAGGTCGTGGGCTGCACCTGGTTGATGAGGGCCAGCGTGGCGACGTTGACGGCCGACGCGCGGCCGCGCAGCATCGCGTCGAGCGTGGTGGCCTGGCTGAGCGTGATGAGCTGCATGCGCAACGGCTGCGCGCCGAGGGCGGCGGCCTCGGTGAGGCGCGCGAAGCTCTGGAGCGACTGGTCCGCGACGGCGCGATAGGACGGCCACGTCTGGTCGCTCGAGTACGCGAGCAGCCGGTAGACCGCGCCGCCCAGCTCGACGAACACGACGTCGCCGGCCAGCGTGCCGTTCTCGGTGGCGGCGGTGAACGACCCCGCGACGGCGGGAAGGCCCCCGACCGCGGCGCGGCTCGTCACCGTGCCGGTGGTGCCCTGCTGGCCGAGGAACGCCGTCGCCGCGGCGCCGGCGCCGGTCTCCGCCGCGAGCGACAGCTCGACCACGGCGTCCTGCTGCGGACTCACGGCCGACACCGACTGCCGTGCGTTCGCGGTGGTCCAGCCGTCGGGGAACGCGACGCGGAAACGCGAGGCGGGATGCAGGAAGAGCGAGCCGCGGAAGTAGCCGTCGCGCGGATCCACCCCGAAGACCAGGTTGTCGAGGCGGTGCAGGTAGGCGTTCCGGTTCACCGTGGTTCCATAGCCGGCCGGGAGCGCGGCGATGCCCTGGGTGATGTGGTCGCGGCGGTTCGACGGGCTCGGATGGGTGGCCAGCCAGTTGGGCACCCTGCCCTGGCCGTCGGCCTCGCCGATGCGCTCCAGCATGGTGAACACTTCGGGCATCTCGTTAGGGTCCCAGGAGCCGCGGACCAGGTAGCGCAGCCCGAGGTCGTCGGCCTGCTGCTCGTCGGCGCGGCTGTAGGCGAGGAACAGGATGCCGAGCCCGCTGCCGGCGAGTCCGCCATAGCGCGCGAGCTTCGGCGCGACGGCGCTGCCGATCGCGAGGCCGAACTGGGCGAGCTGCTGGCGCGAGAGCTGGGTGACCGAATGGCGCGCGGTGACGTGGCCGATCTCGTGGCCGACGACCGACGCGAGCTGCGCCTCGGAGCGCACGTGGGCCATCAGCCCGCGGGTGACGTAGATGAACCCGCCCGGCAGCGCGAAGGCGTTGACGGCGGCGTCGTCCACGACGCGGAAGGTCCACGGCAGGCCGGGCCGCTCGGTGGTCGCGGCGATGCGCGCGCCGAGCTGCTGGACGTAGGCCTGGAGGGCCGCGTCCTGGTAGAGCCCGATCGACGCCACGACCTGCGCGTCGTTGTCGCGGCCCATCTGGATTTCCTGCGACTCGCTGATGAGGCTGAACTGGTTGTTGCCGGTGGCGGCGTTCATCGAGCAGCCGGCCAGGAGCAGCGCGGCGCCGAGCGAAACGATGATGCGTGGCTTCTGGTCGTCCATGGGATGCAACGTAGGCGGCGGGACCGCACGAACCCATCGGTCGTGCGGATGGAAGCGGAGCTAGAGACAAGGATGTGCCGCGGCGCCGGACCAGCCCGGCAGGACTAGTCCTTCAGGCTGAGGCGGTGTCCGCCTGGTCGTGCGCGTAGGCGGCGACCTCGAGCCGCGTGTGCAGGGTCAGCTTCTCGAGGATGTTGTGCACGTGGCTCTTCACGGTATGCGTCGCCACGTTCAGCCGCGTCGCGATCTCCTTGTTGCTCAACCCCTCGGCGATCGCGGCGACGACCTCGCGCTCGCGCGCCGTCATGCGGACGGCCGCCTTCGCGCCGCGGTTGCCGCGCGACACCGCCTGGGCGGCCACGTGCGAGAACAGCGTATTGGTCAGCAGCGGCGGCAGCACGCTCCCGCCGTCCGCGACCGATAGCAACGTCGAGACGAACTCCTCGATGGTCGCGTCCTTGAGGATGAATCCCTGCACGCCCGCCTTGATGAACTCGACGAACTCCTCGTGCGCGGGGAGCAGGCCCATCACGACCACGCGGATCTCGGGGAAGGTCTGCCGCAGCTCCTGCACGAAGCGCGCGCCTTCGCGGTCGCCCAGCGCGGAGTCGAGCAGCACCAGCTGCGGCCGCGCGCGTGCGACGTGCCGCAGCGCTTCCTGGCCGGTGCGGGCGGAGGCGACGACCGTGAGGCCCTGCGCGCTCAGCATGGCCGCGAGACCGTCGCGCAGCAGGCGGTTGTCTTCGATGAGGAAGACCGGAAGGGAGCGCAGATTCGCCGTCTTGTCGGGCCGCGGAGGGCGCTGCGTCATGCCCAAATGTGCACCGGCGGGCCGTCCGGCACCAGAAGAGCTAGATCGACAGGTGGACCTGGAGGGCGTCCCGCTCGCCTGCCTTAGATCGGTTTCCCCCCGATCGGCCGATGGGTTGGGCGGCGCGGCGGCGGCATCTTGGGGTCTTCGCCGTCTCCTCACCTCAAGGAATGCACATGACACTGCTCGCCTGGATCGTCCTCGGACTCATCGCCGGCTTCATCGGCAGCAAGCTCGTCAACAAGAGCGGCGAAGGCGTCGTGCTCGACATCGTCCTCGGCATTCTCGGCGCCATGGCCGGGGGCTGGCTCTTCAACCAGTTCGGCATGGCCGGCGTGACCGGGTTCAACCTCTGGAGCCTGCTGGTCGCGGTCGCCGGCTCGGTGGTGCTGCTGGTTCTCTACCATGCGATCATGGGTCGACGCCGCGCATGAAGCCCATCGTGATCGTGGGTGTCCTGCTCGCCATCGGCGGCGGCTTCCTGCTCGCCCGCGGCATGAGCCTGTCGAGCCGGCGGGATTCGATCCGGATCGGCGGCGTCGAAGCCTCGGTCCAGACGCGGGAGCCGGTGCCGCAGTGGGTCGGCATTGCCGTGCTGGCCGGGGGCGCGGTGCTCGTGGGTGCGGGACTCAGGACAAACCGGCGCGCCCGCTGAGGTCATGGCCACCATCCTGATCGTCGACGACCTGTCGGCCAACCGCCGGACGCTGTCCGCGCTGCTGGAGGACCGCGGGCACCGGCTGCTGGAAGCCGTCAACGGCCGCCAGGCACTGGCCTGCGTCGCGGCGGAGCGGCCGGACCTCATCATCACGGACGTCCTCATGCCGGTGATGGACGGGTACGAATTCGTCCGGCAGCTGCGGCTCGCGCCCGGGCACGAGAACACCCCGGTCCTCTTCTACACGGCGCCCTACGGCGCACGGGAAGCGCACGCCGCGGCGCGGCAGAGCGGCGCGTGGGCGCTGTCGCGCACCGCCCCGCCCGACCGCGTGATCGGCATCATCGACGACCTGCTCGCGGGAACGGCCAAGCCGCCGGACGCCGTGTCCGAGGTGGAAGGCGAGCGGGAGCAGCTGCGACTGCTGACCGACACCCTGTCCGACCAGGCCGACGATCTCCGCCTGACGAACATCCGGCTTCGCGCGCTCGTGAACATCGGGCTCGAGCTTTCGTCACAGGGCAATCCCGACCGGCTGCTACAAAGCGTGTGCGATTCGGCGTGCGATCTCTTCGGGGCGACCTACGCCACGCTCGCGATCGTCGCGCCGGAGCGCTGCACCGTGCGCGCGTTCGTCACGTGCGGCACCGACGCCGAGAGCTGGCTGCGCCCCGGCAATCCGATCGGCGGCATCCTCGAGCGCGTGGTGCGCGAGCGGCGCACGCTCCGCGCCGACAACCCGGACGGCGAAGCGTCGCGGATCCAGCTGCCCGTCGGCCACCCCGAGGCGCGCGCGGTGCTCGCGGTGCCGGTCTGCTCCGCCTCGCTGGCGTACGGCTGGATCTGCCTGGTCAACAACGAGGGCCGGTCCTTCACGCAGGTCGACGAGGATCTCGCGCTCGCGCTCGCGGCGCAGGTCGGCCGCCTCTTCGAGCTGGAGCACGAGGTCGCCGAGCGCAAGGAAGCGGACGCGGCCCTGCGACGCGAGCGGGACCGCTCGCAGCAGTATCTCGACACGGCGGCGGTGATCCTGCTCGCACTCGACGCCGACGGCCGCGTGACCCTCATCAACCGTTATGGCTGCTCGGTCCTCGGCTGGAGCGCGGACGAGCTGATGGGCCGCGACTTCATCGCGACCTGCGTGCCCGAACACCTGCGCGACGAAACGCGCGCGCGGCTCTCCGGCGTCCTGTCGGGCCCGGACATGAGCATCGTGGAGAACCCGATCTCGACGCGCGCCGGCCGGGAGCTGCTGTTCGAATGGCGCAACACCGTGCTGCGCGACGCGTCGGGCGCGGCCATCGGCACCCTGAGCTCGGGTGCGGACGTCACCGAGCGCCACGAGGCGGTGGAGTCCCTGCGCGCGACCGAGGAGCGGATGCGCTTCGCGCTGGAGGCCGCCGGCGTCGGCATCTGGGACATGAATTTCAGGACCGGCGTGCTCACCTGGAGCGACATCCTCGCCGCCCAGTACGGCCTGGCCCCCGGCGCCTTCGAGGGCACCTTCGCGGCATTCATCGCCCGCGTGCATCCGCTCGACCGCGCGGCACTCGCCGAGTCGATGGGCGAGGCGAACCGCAGCGGCGCGGACTTCCAGGTCGAGCACCGCAGCCAGTGGCCCGATGGGACGATCCGCTGGCTCAACGGCGCCGGCCGCATCAACCTCGACGAGGCCGGGCAGCCCTTGCGCGGGCTCGGGATCTCGCTCGACGTGAGCGCCCGCCACCAGCTCGAGGGCCAGTATCTCCAGGCGCAGAAAATGGAAGCGATCGGCCAGCTCGCGGGCGGCGTCGCGCACGACTTCAACAACCTGCTCACCGCCATTCTCGGGTACTGCGGCATCCTCATGTCCGCCTCCGACGTCCCCGAGGCGCGCCTCGCGGACGTCGGCGAGATCCAGAAGGCGGGCGAGAGCGCCGCGCGGCTCACGAGGCAGCTGCTGGCGTTCAGCCGCAAGCAGATCATCGAGCCGACCGTCTTCGACCTCAACGAAGTCGTGATCGAGATGCGGCCCATGCTCGGCCGGCTGATCCGCGAGGACGTGAGCGTGGTCCTCACGCTGCGACCCGAGAGCACGCCGATCCGCGCCGATCGCGGGCAGGTCGAGCAGATCATCATGAATCTCGCAGTCAACGCGCGCGACGCGATGCCGTCCGGCGGGACCCTCACCATCGCCACCGCCGCCATCCGCCTCGACGAGCACTACGCCGCGTCGCATCCGGGAGTGAAGCCGGGCGCGTACGTGGCGCTCACGGTCTCGGACACCGGGACGGGCATGTCGCCCGAGGTGCAGGCGCGCCTGTTCGAGCCGTTCTTCACGACGAAAGGTCTCGGCCAGGGCACCGGCCTCGGTCTCGCGACCGTGCACGGGATCGTGGGGCGCAGCGGCGGGAGTGTGGCGGTCTACAGCGAGCCGGGTCGTGGCACCGCGTTCAAGGTCTACCTGCCGCGCGCGGCCATGTCGGCGGCGGTGGAGGCAGCAGCGGCGCCCGCCTACGCGTCGCGCGCCGCGCACGAAACGATCCTCGTCGTGGAGGATTCCGAGCTGCTGCGCGGCCTCATCCGCCGGCTCCTCGAGCGGCAGGGGTACACCGTGATCATCGCGGCGAGCCCGGCCGAAGCGGTGGTCCTGTTCGAGGCGAATCTCTCCATCGACATGCTGCTGACGGACGTGGTGATGCCGGGTGGCAGCGGGCCGGAGCTGAGCTCGCGCCTGCTGGAGCGACGGCCCGGACTCAAGGTGCTCTACATGTCGGGTTACACCGAGGACGCCATCACGAACCAGGGCGTGTTGATGCCGGGCATCGCGTTCCTCAACAAGCCGTTCACGTCCGAGGGGTTGCTGCGCAAGGTCGGGGAGATCCTGGAGGCTTCGAGCTGAGCCGGGCGGCTATCCGGGCCGCCCCTGCGCCTCCGTCTTGGCGCCCATCGCGTGGAGGTCTTCCCAGGTGCGCACGCCCTGGTCCTTCGCGCGCGCCATCAGCCGGAGGAGCGCCTTCGCCGTGACGAGGGCATCGCCGCCCGCGCGGTGGCGGCGATCGGTCTCCAGCCCGAAGTAGTACATCACCGCATCCAGCGACCGGCGCGGCAGCTCCGGCACCAGCCGTCTCGTCAGGCGCACGGTGCACAGCTTGGGCATCCGCAGCAGGAAGTCCTGCGCGCGCTCGACCTCCATGCTCACGAACCGCCAGTCGAAGAGCGCATTGTGCGCCACGAACACCCGCCCCGAGAGCGCCGCGACCACGCGGTCCGCGACCTCCTCGAACCGCGGCGCGGCTTCCGCCTCGTCGTCGCTGATGCCGGTGAGCTGCTGGATGAAGTACGGGATCGGCCGGCCCGGATTGATCACCGAATCGAACGCGAGCTCGATGCGCGGGCCGTCCACGTGCACGATCGCGATCTCGGTGATGCGATCCTCGCCGCGCGAGCGCATGCCCGTCGTCTCGACGTCCACCACCGCGAACCGCACGTCGCCCAGCGGCACGCCGTGCCAGGCGGGCTCGGGCACGAGCGACCAGCGGCCCTCGAGGTCGAAGGTGAAGCGGGGATCGGCGCCCAACAGCGCCGTCGCGAGGCGGTCGGCGACGGCCTGGTTGGCGCGCTGGAGCTGGAGTACCTCGCGAACGATGTCGAGCGCCGGCCGCGGCCCTTCGCGCAGGTAGGCGAGGGCCCGCTCCGAGAGCGTCGTCACCAGGGCTCGTCCCGCTGGAGCGGCATCGTCATGCAGCGCGGGCCGCCGCCGCCGCGCACCAGCTCACTGCCCTTGATGGTGATGATGGCGCGCTCGCTGTCGCCGACGGTCTCCTCGCCGATGAGGAAGCGGCGCGCCGAGACGAGCCGGAACCCGGCCTTCTGCATCTCCTTGAGCGTGGCCTCGTGGCGGTCGTAGCCGATCACGACGCCGGGCCGCACCGCGAAGAAGTTGCAGGCCGAGCCCCACTGCTCGCGCTCCTGGTTCGCGCGGTCGGTGCCGCCGCAGAACACCGGCTCGAGCGGCATGCCGATCGCCGCGAGCGCGGAGAACAGGTTCGGCATCTCGCGCACGCCCGCCTCGCCCTTCCGGCGGTGCAGCACCGCGAGCCGCTCGGGCCCGATGAGGTGCGGCGGCGACACGACGCACAGCTCGCGGTCCACCTGCGTGAAGATCATGTCGAGGTGGATCGCCGTCGGCTCCTTCGGCATCACGACCACGATCACGTCGGTCACGTTGCAGCGCGTGAAGAGCAGCTCGGTCAGGAAATCGAGCGCGGCCGGCGAGCTGCGCTCGCTGAACCCCATGATCACGGTGTCGTGCCGCACCGGATGGATGTCGCCGCCCTCGAGGTTGAAGTTGACGCGCCGCTCCTCGGAGCCGTCGTACAGGATGCCCTTGTTCGCGAAGGCCGGATGCGACTTGAAGAGCGCCGAGAGGATGAGCTCCTCGGTCCAGCGCACGTCGTAGCGCATGCTGCCGACGATGGCGTGCTCGCCGACCACGAAGCCCACGTCGCGCGTGAAGAACAGGTTCGGCAGCGGCGGCAGCATGTAGTCCTGCTCGTTGAGCGCCGCCGCGATCGGGCCCGCCTCCTCGACGGCGCCCTCGATCAGGATCTCGACCAGCTCCTTCACCGGCAGCTTCGCGAGCCGCTGCGCCAGCACGTCGGAGGGGATGACGTCGAGGGTGCGCGCGACCAGCTTCTCGCGCACATCCTTCATGCCGAGCACGTGCGTCAGCGCGTCGCGGACGTGATGCACCTGGCAGAAGCGCTCGAGGACCGCGACGAAGTGCTTGTGCTCGCGCCGCGCGCTCTCGAGGTCGATGATGTCGTCGTAGAGGTAGTCCTCGCGCGTCCCGGGCGTGACGCCGAGCAGCTCGTTTCCCGGCGTGTGCACGAGGACCGAGCGGAGGCGGCCGATCTCGCTCGTCACGCGGACGCTCATCAGGCCCGCTTGCGGCTGAGGGCGAACGACAGGGCTTCGAGCTCGAGGGCCATGTTCACGTTGGTGATGGTCACGTCGGGCGAGAGGTTGAGCGACACGGGCGCGAAATTCAGGATCGCCTTCACCCCCGCCTGCACGAGCCGCTGCGCGATGTCGCGTGCCGCGTCCGCCGGCGTGCCGATCACCGCGATCTGCGCCGGCTCGCGCGCGAGGTCCGCTTCCAGCAGCGCGAGGTCACGCACGACGTGGCCGTCCAGCATCTGGCCGATCTTGGCGGGCGCCACGTCGTAGACCGCCGAGATGTCGAAGCCGCGCTCGCCGAAGCCGGGGTAGTTCGCCAGCGCGGCGCCGATCCGGCCGGCGCCCACCAGCACGACCTTGTATCGCCGTCCCAGGCCCAGGATTTCGCGGATTCGCTGGGCCAGCTCCACCGTCGGATAGCCGATCCCGCGCTTCCCGAACGACCCGAAGAACGACAGGTCCTTCCGCACCTGCGCCGGGGTCGCCCCCCCGGTTTCCGCGAGGGCGCGCGACGAGACGGTCGCCATCCCTTCCCGCTCGCAGGCCTCGAGGAAGTGAAGGTACAGCGACAGGCGGCGTATGGTGGAGAGTGCGACGTGACGCAAACGTTTGCCTTGTGAACGATTTCACAAACTTAGGCAGGACCCACGGCACGGGCAAGCTTGAGGAAATCCTCCGGGGCCAGCTCCTCGGGTCGGGCGGTGGGGGAGATGCCGGCCGATTCCAGGACTTCGTGAGAACGCCGGGAGCCGGGAGCCGTACCATCCGTGAGATATTCTCGCAAACTGCGCTGGATTTGCTGCCGGCGCCGCTGGAAGAGCGCCTTGATCAGGGCGCGCGTGGCCGCCTCGTGCGCCGGAGAGTCGGTGATGGGGGTGGCGCGCGGGACGATGCGCACCACCGCCGACTCCACCTTTGGCGGCGGCCGGAACGCGCCGGCCTTCACGATGAACAGCCGCTCGACGTCCGCCACCAGCTGGACGCCCGCGGACATCGCCCCGTAGTCATCCTCACCGGCGCGCGCGGCCAGGCGATCGGCGACTTCCTTCTGCACGAGGAACACGATGCGGCGCGGGCGCGGCGGCGTGAGCGCGCGCTCGATCAGCGGCGACGTGATCTGGTAGGGAATGTTGCCCGCGATGACGTCCGCCGCGGGCCACGGCACCGCGAGGGCGTCGCCCTGCACCACCGTGACGCGCGTCCCCGCGAATGCCTCACCTAACGAATTGGCGAGGCCCCGGTCCAGCTCGACCGCCGTGACGGCCGCCGCGCGCGCCGCCAGCTCGCGCGTGAGCGTACCCTTCCCGGGTCCGATTTCCAGCACCGATTCGGCGGCATCGGCGACGGCCGCATCGGCGATGCGGCGGAGGATGGCGGGATCGAAAAGAAAATGCTGGCCGAGGCGGGCGCCCACGTCAGCGGCGGACGAGGACGAGCGTGCGGTCGTCGGCCTGCGGCACCCCGCCGGCAAACGCATCCACGTCCTGGAACGCCGCCGCGACGATGTCGGGCGTCGGGTCCGCCATGCGGCTGCGTACCAGCTGGAGCAGCCGCTCCTCGCCGTACCGCGCGCCCGATGCGTTCGCGGTCTCGGAGAAGCCGTCGCTGAACAGGCAGAGCACGTCGCGCCCGGCCACCCAGGGCACCGTCGTGCCTTTCATCTGCTTCAGGTCGCCCAGCCCCAGCGGCGGCGCGGTCGCCGCCAGCCGCACCGGCTCGGCATCCGGGCCCGCGAGCAGGAAGGCCTGCGGATGCCCGGCGTTGGCATAACGAAGCGTGCCCTTCTGCCGGTCGATCACGCCGTAGAACATCGAGACGTGCATCTCGGCGCCGCCCAGCTCGGAGCCGATCACCTCGAGCAGGCGCTTGAGCGCGCGCTCGGGCGACTGGCCCGCCTGCGCGATGACGCCGGCGGCGGCGATCACGTGCGTCATCAGCATCGCCGCCGTGAGGCCGTGGCTCGAGACGTCGCCCACGAGGATGCCGACCGCGTTGCGCACCCGCAGGATCTTGTAGAAGTCGCCACCCACGACTTCCGCCGACTGGGTGCGGACGCCGAGGTCGGTGCCTTTCGCGAGTGCGTGCGGCTGCATGAGGACGGACTGGAGGTTCTGCGCGAGCACCAGCTCGGTGTCGAGGCGCACGCGCCGGCGCTCGCCCTCGACGAGCCGCGCGTTCTCGAGCGCGGCGCCGATCTGGTTCGCGATCGCCGCGAGCAGCTTCTTGTGCCCCGCGGTGAAGGCGTCCGCGCCGATGCGGTCGGTGAGGTTGATGACGCCGATGGGATGCGGCTCGCCGCCCGGCGGCTGGTAGATGATCGGCGCGGAGAGGAAGCTCGCGCCCTTGTAGCCGCGCTCGGAGCCCGAACCCGGATGCGGGCCGGGCACGCTCGCATCGTACGACAGCATCCTCTTCTCGCGGAAGACGCGCGCCGAGATGCTCTTCGGGTCGTCCACCGGCACGGGGTCGGTGTGGAAGCGCTCGAGCCCGCGGCCCGCGACCATGCGGAGCGAGCGGGTGGCCTCGTCGTAGACCATGATGGACGCGCGGCGCGCGCCCACGACGTCGGCGACTTCGCGCGCGATCGTCTGCGTGGCCTCGTCGAGGCGCACCGTGCGGCCGAGGATGTCGGCGATGGTGTAGAGGAGGTCGATTTCCTCATACCGCGTCGCGAGCTCGCCGGCGACGAGGCTGGCTTCGCGCTCGCCGCGCATGATCTCGGTGAGCAGCGACGCGGCGGCGGCGGCCCGCGCGCGCGCCTGCTCCGGCGCAGCGGCGTCGTCGCTCCCGGCGGGCACTTCGAGCCAGAGGTCCTTGAATTCGGTGATGGGCTGGAACCACGCGTCGCCGTCGGGCGTGTGCTGCGGCTGAGGGAGCGTGCCCTGGAGATCCGGGTGCCACGCGCCGTTGCCGCCCGAGAGCGGACGCGCCTGGCCGGCCTCGACCCGCCAGACCCGGACCGGACCGCCGGTCAGCCGGCGGAGCGCGTCCAGGACCGGCTCGAGACGGCCTACGCGCGCCGGAGAATCATGCAGATCGCGTTTCCCTTGTCATTGAAGCGCACTTCGTCCATCAGGCGGCGAATGAGAAAGATGCCGCGCCCGTCGGGGCTCTCGAGGCGCGCGGGGTCGGTGGGATCGGGCAAGGCGGCGGGGTTGAAGCCCGGGCCTTCGTCGGCGACTTCCATCTCGATGGCGGTGCGGCCGAACTGGATGCGCACGGACACGTGCTTGGCATGGTCGCCGCCGTTGCCGTAGCAGATCGCGTTGGCGAGGGCCTCGCTCAGCGCGACGCGGCAGTTGAAGCGGATGGTCCGGCGGTCCACGAAGTGCGCCTCGAGGTGGCGCGCGATCAGCTCGACGGCCTCCTCGATGAGCGCCACGTCGCTGCGCAGGCTCATCGTGAGCTCGGCCTCCAGGCCGCGCGTGCTCGCCGCGAGTGGCGCGACGCTGGCCTGGAGCCGCGGTGCGGTCAAAGGGCCTTGAGCGCGTCCGCGGCGTTGTCGCTGATGGCGAACAGCGTGTCGAGCTTGGTCAGCTCGAACAGCGTGCGCAGGTCCTCGTTGAGGCCGGCAAGGCGCAGCTCGCCGCCTTCGTCGCGGATCTTCTTCGAGAGCGACACGAGCACGCCGAGGCCGGACGAGTCGATGTAGCCGGTCTGCGTGAAGTCGACGAGGAACTTGCGCTCTCCCGCTTCGAGCGCGTCGAGGATCTTCTGCTTGAATTCCTGCCGGTTGCCGACGATCAGCTGGCCCTCGACTTCGACCACGAGAGCGCCGGTGGAATCCTTGCGGCTGGTGAAACCCATGTCGTCCTCCGCGCGGCCGCGCCGCGCTACGGGGTATCGGATTGAAGAATGGCAATGGCCGCGACGAGCACGATGTCGTCCGTGGCAGCGCCGCGCGACAGGTCACAGCAGGGCCGCGCCAGGCCCTGGACGATGGGGCCGAGCGCCGTGGCGCCCCCAATCCTCTGTACGAGTTTGTACGCGATATTGCCGCTGTCAAGGTCAGGGAAGACAAGGACATTGGCCCGTCCGGCCAAGACCCCGCCCGGCGCCTTGCGTTCCGCCACATCGGGCACGATCGCGGCATCGGCCTGGAGCTCGCCGTCAGCCGCGATTTCCGGCGCGATCTGCCGAAAGCGCGCGAGGGCGGCGCGAACCTTTTCGATGCTCTCCCCCGCCGCGCTGCCCCTCGTGCCGTGCGAGAGGAACGCGACCCTCGGCTCATCACCGACGATCTTCCTGCGATCGCGCGCCGCCGCAAGCGCGATGTCGGCCAGCTGCTCGGCGGTCGGGTACTGCACCACGCCGCAGTCCGTGAACGTCAACACCGCGCCGTCCGGCAGGACCATGTAGAAGCTGCTCGAGACGGTCCTGATGCCGTCCGCGGGCCCAACCGCGAACAACGCGGCGCGAAGCACGTCGGCGGTCGTGTTGACGGCGCCGCCGACCGTCGCGTCCGCGCCGCCCAGCGCGACGAGCGACGCCGCGAAACGCAGCGGGTCGGCGGCCATGGTGCGCGCCTGGTCCAGCGACCCGCACTTCTCCGGTCGGCGCGCAAACAGGTGCACCGCGACGCGGTCCAGGTCCGGGTCCGTCGCCGGCACGCGCACCCGCAGCATGGTCGCCTTGCGTGCCGCCCAGTCCCGCGTCGCCTCGCTGCCGAGCAGGGTCACGTCGGCATTGCCCGCGAGCGTCAACGCGATGGCGGCGCCGCGGGTGCGCTCGTCGTCGCCCTCGCTGAGCACGACGTGCCGCCGCGGCGCGCTCGCGCGGCGCAGCAGGTCCCGAACGAATGGCGCGTCGCCGGCGGGCATCAGCCGCCGCGGAACTTCTGCTTCAGCGCCGCCAGCACCGCGGGGTGGACGAGGCCCGAGACGTCGCCGTTGTAGCGCGCGACTTCGCGCACCAGCGAGCTCGAGAGGTAGGTGAGGTCGAACGCCGGGACGAGGAACACCGTTTCGATGGCGCCCTCGAGCTTCCGGTTCATGAGCGCCATCTGGTACTCGTACTCGAAGTCGCTGACGTAGCGCAGGCCGCGCACGATCACGCCGGCGCCGATCTGCCGCGCGAAATCCACCAGGAGGCCGTCGAACGAGCGCACCTCGATGCGCTCGTCGCCGCCGACCGCGGCCTTCGCGAGCGCGACGCGCTCCTCGAGCGTGAACAGGGGCGACTTCCCCGCCGACGCGGCGACGGCCACGACGATCCGGTCGCCGAAGACGAGTCCGCGGCGGATCAGGTCTTCGTGTCCGCGCGTGATCGGGTCGAAGGAGCCCGGATACACTGCCAGTTTGCTCATGAACCCTCTTGGAACCGCAGGGGCGGGGCTTGCCCCGCCCGTCGTATCAGGGGCGGGCCAAGGCCCGCCCCTGCGAAACCGTGTTACGAAACCGCGTAGAGAAAAGTCAGGATCGTGCCGCCATACTTCCGGCGCTCGCCCTCGCCCACGTCTTCCGTGGCCGCGTGCTCCACGCCCAGAATGCGCGCAAACGGCTTCTCGCGATAGAGGTCGGCGATCCGCTTCGCATGGCCGGTCGTGTACGGCGGGTCGGCGAACGCGATGTCGTACGCCAGCGGCTCCAGCTTCGCCGCAAACCGCAGCGCGTCCGCCCGGAAGATCTGCGTCCGCTCCGCCCCGAGGTCCGCGATGTTCCGCCCCAGCAGGGTGAGGTTGTGCTGGAACAGCTCGACGAAGTCGCAGCTCGCGGCGCCCCGCGACAGCGCCTCGAGCCCCATCGCGCCGGTGCCCGCGAACAGGTCGATGCAGCGCGCGCCACCTAACGATTCGCGCAGGATGCTCATCCAGGCCTCGCGCACCTTCTCGGTCGTCGGCCGGGCGCGGGGATCGTCGGGGGAGATGATCCGGCGGCCCCGCCACGTGCCGCCGGTGATGCGCACTAGCCCGCGCGGGTCTGCGCCGCGGGCGGCTGCTGCGCCGAGGGCGTGAACGACACCGGCACGAGCGTTTCGGCGAGGGGCTGGAGCGTGACGAGCCGGCCTTCGACCGTCTCCTGGCCCAGCCACGAGTCATGGTCGAGCTTGACCGCGGCGCGCAGGCGCCCGCCCTGGAGCGCGATGCGCTCCACGTCCTCGCGCAGGCTCCACGCGACGGTGCGCAGGCGCAGCCGCCCGTCCGTCAGCGTGAACCGGATGTGCTTCTCGCCGATCGGCTTCACCGCCGCGAGCTCCACGCCCTCGATGCCGAACACCGGGCCGGGGTTGCCCATGCCGGTGGGCTCCAGCGCGCGCAGCATCCGCTCGAACGCGTCGTCGATGTCCCTGAGCGAGACCACGCCGTCCACGCGCTGGCTCAGCCGCAGCTCCCGCGGGTTCACCTGCGCGCAGCAGGCCGCGTTGAACGCCGCGCGGAACGCCTCCAGCTCGGCGCGGCCGATGGTGAGACCCGCCGCCATGCGGTGCCCGCCGAACTTCACGAGATGGCCTCCGCACTGCACCAGCGCGGCGTGCAGGTCGCAGCCCGACACCGAGCGCCCGGAGCCTTTTCCCGTCTCGCCGTCGAGCGCGATCATGAACACCGGCCGGCCGATGCGCTCCACCACGCGCGAGGCGACGATGCCGATCACGCCGGGATGCCAGCCCTCGCGCGCGAGCACGACGCCGGCGTGGCGGTCGGGGTCATAGTCCTTCGCGAGCTCCTCCAGCGCCTCGTCCAGTGTGCGCTGGTCCAGCGCCTGCCGCTCGGCGTTCTGGCGCTCGAGCTGGAGCGCGAGCCGCGTGGACTCCTCGGCGTCGTCGCTCAACAGGAGCCGGAGACCGTCGTTCGCGTCGCCCACGCGGCCCACCGCATTGATGCGCGGGCCTAACGTGAACGCGACCTGCCCCGCGCGCACCCGCTTGCCGGCGAGGCCGGATTCGCGCACCAGCGCGACGAGCCCCGGCCACCGCGTGTCCTTCAGCACCCGCAGGCCGAGCTTCACGATGACGCGGTTCTCGCCCTGGAGCGGCACGAGGTCGGCGACGGTGGCGATCGCCGCGAGGTCCAGCAGGTGCCAGACGAAGGCGTCGTTGCCGCTGACCGCGCGCGCCAGCGCCAGGCCGAGCTTCCAGCCCAGGCCGGCGCCGCACAGCTCGGGGAACGGATACGTGCTGTCCGGACGCCGTGGATTCACGATCGCGAGCGCGTCGGGCAGCACCGGTCCCGGCAGGTGGTGGTCCACGATGATGACGTCGATGCCCGCCGCGCGCGCCTGTGCCACCGCGTCCACCGCGGTCGTGCCGCAGTCGAGGGTGAGGATGAGGCTCGCGCCGGTCTCGATGGCCTTCCGCACGCCGGACTCCGAGAGGTCGTACCCCTCCTTGATCCGGTGCGGCACCACCGCGACCGCGGTGCCGCCGAGGTGGCGGATGACGCGCGTCATGATCGTTGCGGAGCACTGGCCGTCGACGTCGTAGTCACCGTGCACCAGCACGGTTTCCTTCGCCGCGATGGCGCGCGAGAGCCGCGCGACCGCGCGATCCATGTCGGGCAGCAGCGCGGGGTCGTGCAGGTCGTGGCGCGAGGGACGGAGGAAGCGGCGCGCGCTCTCGGCGTCGCTGAAGCCCCGCTGGCAGAGCAGCCGGGCGAATGGCATGGGGATGCCGAGCGCCGCCGACAGGGCGTGCGCGGATGCTTCATCGGCCGGCGGCTCGACGCGCCACCGGCGGTTCAGCAGGTCAGGCGTCGGGGGCATACAGGAGGACGCCGCACACCTCGCATGATTCGATGGACGCTCCCTGCTGGATCAGCATGCGGCGCTGCACCGGCACGGCGGTGAAGCAGTGGCCGCAGGAATCCTTGCGCAGCGGAAACACCGCCGCCGGCGCGCGGCCGCGGCGAGTGCGGTCGTACTTCACGAGCAGCGGCGGCTTGACCTGCGCGGCGGCGGCCTTGCGCTCGGCCTTCGCGGCCTCGAGCTGCGCCTGGAGCTCCTTGCGCCGCGACTCGATGCCCGACCGTGCCTCGATCTGCCGGTCGGCGGCCGCCTGGTGCGCGGCCTCGGCGGCCGCGACGCGCTTCTCGGCGTCGGTGATGGCGTCGCCGCTGCGCAGGTGGTCCGCTTCTTCCTTCACCAGCACGCCGCGGGCGAGATCGATCTCGGCCATCAGCGACTGCGTTTCCTTGGGGGTGCGGACGAAGTCGAGCTGCTGCTTGCGGCGGTCCTGGAGCTGCTTGTAGCCGGCGATGCGCGCGGCCTGCTCGTTCTTGCGCGAAGACGCCGCCTCGACGCTTTTCTGCGCGTCGGTAAGCGCCCGCGCGAGGCCGGCCAGCTCGTCATCGAGCGCCTGCTCTTCGGGCTGCAACGCCGCGAGGGCGGCATTCACGCCGTCGACCGCGCGGTCCTTTTCCTGGAGATCCAGCAGGGCTTGTAAATCCGGATGCATTGCCACCTCAATAAGTTAGTAAAAAAAGCCCGACAACGACAGACAACGACAGACAACCAAAGACAAAAACAGCTTACATCGGCTCCCGTTCCGACTTCAGTGACTTCCGGCGGAAACGTACCTCGCCCTTCGCGAGGAGGTCGCGTTTTTCCTGAAACAGCTTCTGCTGCTCCGCCGCATCGGCGACGGCCATGAGCCGGTCGATTTCCGCCAGGCGCTCCTGCCGCGGACGATCCTTCAGCCACTCGGCAGCCGCGGCGAACTCGGCGTCGGCGTCGAAGCCGGCCTCGTTTGGCTGGCTCAGCTCTTCCCACAATGGAATGAGCTCCTCCGATGGCGGCGTCGTGCCGCCGGCGAAGAGCGCCGCCGCGATGTCGTGGTAGTGCGGATGCCGGAAAAGCTCGAGCGGCACTTCGCGCCGCGCGCGCGCGAGCCGGTTGGCGTCGCCCAGCATGAGGCGGACAAGATCGCGTTCCTGGGGGATTTCCGGGATCCGCACCGGACGATGCTGCCGGGGCGCGCTGGGACGCGGCTCGCCGTCGAATTCCGGCGGCGGAGGCGGGCTTTCGCGTCCCCCCATCCCCCTATCCCACTGTCCCGCTTTCTTGTTCGCCTCGTTTTCAATGACGGCCTTGCCCACGCCCGTCTTTTCAGCCGCAAGACTGATGTAAAGGTCGCGCGTGACCGGCTCGGCCGCCGCGCGAATCGTCGGCAGCAGCCGATCGAGCGCCATGCGCCGCCCCTCGAGGGTTTCGAACGAGTTCTTCCGGTCGAGCAGCTGGATCTTCCGCTCGAACAGGTCGAGCGATTGCGCGAGCAGGTCGCGGAAAGCCTTCTCCCCGCCCTTCTGCACCAGCGTGTCCGGGTCCTCGCCGGCCGGCATCGTCAGGACCTTGACCTGCGCGCCGTGGCGCAGGAGCTCGTCGCCCGCGCGGAACGTGGACTTGAGGCCCGGCGTGTCGGCGTCGTACGCGAGCACGACTTCCTTCGTGTAGCGCCGCAGCACCTTCGACTGCTCCGCCGTCAGCGCGGTGCCCAGCGGCGCGACGGCGCACGCGATGCCGGCGACATGCAGGCGAATCGCGTCCACGTAGCCTTCGACCACCACCGCGAAGCCCTCGGTGCGGATCGCGCCCCGCGCCTTGTGGAGCAGGTAGAGCAGCGTGCCCTTGTGGAAGACGTTCGACTCGGGCGAATTGAGGTACTTCGGCTCGCCGTCGCCGAGGATGCGGCCGCCGAAGCCGACCACCCGGCCGCGGACGTCGGCGATCGGAAACAGCAGGCGGCCGCGGAAGCGCGCGGCGATCGAGCCGTCGTCGCGCCTGAAGGCGAGCCCGGCCTCGAGCAGCAGCTCGTCCTTGTAGCCGAGCGCGTGCATGGCGTCGAGGAAGGTCTCGCGGCCCTGCGGCGCGTAGCCGAGGCCGTACTCGTCGCGCACGGCCTCGGGGAGACCGCGGCCCTCGATGTACTCGCGCGCGCCGCGGGCCTGTTCGTCCTCGCGCAGGCGGCGCGCGAACCACTCGGCGGCCACGCCGAGGAGCGAGTAGGCCGGCTCGTTAGGGTCCGGCCCCGCCTTCTGCGTCTCGGGGATCGTCACGCCCACGCGGCCCGCGATTTCCTTCACCGCTTCCGGGTACGGCATGCCGAACTTCTTCATGAAGAACGTGAAGATGTCGCCCGACTCGTGACACACGAAGCAGTGGTACATCTGCTTCTTCGGGACCACGGAGAAGTTGCGGTGCGTCCCGCCGTGGAAGGGGCACGGCCCGCGCCAGTCGGAGCCGGTGCGCTTCAGCTCGACGTGCTCGCCGATCAGCGTCACGAGGTCCGCCGCATCGCGTACTTGTTCGATGATCTCTGGGGGTATCATCGAGGTGAATGAGGTGAATGAGGTGAATGAGGGAAATGAGGTGAATGAGGGGAGGTTGAGGTTGAGGCGAGGTCTGATGCGCGCACGCGGACCCTGCGGCCGCGCACGGTGACGTACACGTCGTTCCCCTGCACGCTGTCGATAGCGCCTTCAAGATTCAGCGAGCGGATGCGAACCTTGACGCCCGGCTTGAGCACGGCGTTTTCACCTTCTTCACGTTCTTCACTCCGTTCTTCACCTTCCTCACGTCCTTCACCTTCTTCACGTTTCAGTTCAGTAATCCTCTGCTCCAACGCGCGTCGTGCTTCCTTTTCCTTCCCCTCACGCGCAAGCGAAAGCGCCGTCTCGACCTCGGCACGCGCCTGGAGGAGCGTCTCCCGCTTCGCGGTGCGAATCGCGGCGGCAAGCTCCTTCTCCCGCCGCGCGAGATCGTCCGCCTGCTCCGAAAGCTTCCGCTCGGCCGCCTCGAGGCGCGCCTTCAGCATGTCGAGGTCGGTCGCCTGCTCGCGCAGCGACGACTCCTGCGCGTCGAGCGACTGGCCGCGCGCCTCCGCGGCCGCGAGCGTCGCGTCGAGCCGGCGCACGTCCTCGGGGATCGTGGCTTCCGCGTCGGCGAGCACGTCGGCGTCCACGCCGAGGCGGCGTGCGATCGCGAGGCCGTACGAGCGCCCGGGCACGCCCTTCGTGAAGCGGTACGTCGGCGCGAGCGTCGCGGCGTCGAAGGCGAGCGACGCGTTCACGATGCCCGGCGTCGTTCCCGCCAGCTCCTTGAGTGCCCCGAGGTGCGTGGTCGCGACCGTGGTCACGCGGCGGCGCGTCAGCGCGCGCAGCACCGCGGCGGCGAGCGCCGCGCCTTCGGCCGGATCGGTGCCGGTGCCCAGCTCGTCCAGCAGCACGAGCGACGCCGGTCCCGCGATCTTCAGCACCTGCCGCAGCGTGGCCACGTGCGCGCTGAACGTCGACAGGCTCTCGCTGATGCTCTGCTGGTCGCCGATGTCGGCGATGAGCGTGTCGAAGATCGGCAGGACGCTGCCTTCGCCCACCGACGGCATCACGCCGCTCTGGCCGAGTACCACCGCGAGGCCGACGGCCTTGATGAGCACCGTCTTGCCACCGGTGTTCGGGCCCGAGATGAGGACCGTGCGCTCGCCGTCCTCGAGCACGAGGTCGAAGCGCACGATGTCCACGCCGCGCCCGAACAGCAGCGGATGCGCCGCGCCGGCGAGCTTCAGCGGCTCGGCCCCCGCGGCGACGATGCGCGGCGGCACCGCGTTCTGCGCCTGGGCGCTGCGGCCGCGCGCGTAGAGACAGTCGACGACGACGAGCATCTCGTACGACGCATCGAGGCCGTCGGCGTGCGGACGCAGCTCCGCGCTCAGCTCGCGAAGGATCCGCTGGACTTCGCGCGCTTCCTCGGCTTCGACGGAGCGGAGGCGGTTGCCCATCTCGATGGTTTCGGGAGGCTCGACGAACAGCGTGGACTGCGTGGCCGACTCGTCATGCACGATGCCGCCGACCTTCGCGCGCGAGTCGCGGCGCAGCGGCACGACGTAGCGGCCGTTGCGCATGGTCGGCGCGTCGCCGGCGCGGTGCCGCGCGTCCATGCCGCCCAGCAGGCGCTCGAGGATGCCGACGATCTGCGCGCGCACCTCGACGAGCTCGCGGCGCAGGCGCGCGAGGTCCTTCGACGCGTGGTCCTTCACGCGCCCTTCCTCGTCCAGCGCCTTGTCCAGCGCCGCGCCCAGATCGTCAGGCAGCGGCTCGGCGGCGAGGTTGGCGAGGTTCGGCGACACCCGCCCCGCCCGGCGCAGCTTGCCGCCGACGATCTTCGCGGCGGCGATCACGCGGCCGACCGCGACGAGCTCCTCGCCGTCGAGCACGGCGCCGTCGAGGCGCAGCCGGCCGAGCGGGCCTTCGACGTCGGGGAACGCCACCGGCTCGACGTCGTCGCCCGCGGCGAGGCGCGCGGCCATGGCGGCGACCCGGTCGAGCTCGCTGGTAACGGCGAAGAGATCCTGGAGGGGGCGCAGGCCCCGGACGCGGGCGGCGCCCTGGGGCGTCACGGCGTACTGGGAGACCTGGTCGAGCGCGGCGGGAAATTCGATCGCGGCGAGGGCGGATTCCGCGAAGAGTGCGGTCATCTTACCCGGCGAGTTCCTCGCGAACGATCGCATTGATGACCTTGCCGTCGGCGCGGCCCTTGAACTGGGGCATCACGGCGCCCATGACCTTGCCGAGGTCCGTCTGGCCCGCGGCGATCGCGGCCTTCACGGCGGAGCGAATCTCGGCGGGGTCCACGGCGGGCGGCAGGTACTGCGAGAGCTCCCGGATCTCGGCGGCTTCGTGGTCGGCGAGGTCCTGGCGGGCGGCCTTCGTGTAGGCGTCGACGGATTCCTGCCGGCGCTTGATGCCCTTGCGGACGACGTCGAGCATCTCGGCGTCGCTGAGCGCGTGGCCGAGGTGGATTTCCGCGTTGCCGAAATCTGAGAGGAGCGTCGAGTAGAGGAGGGTGCGGTCGCCGTCGCGGTTCTTGCGCGCCGCCGTGAGCGCGGCGCGGACCTGGTCGACGAGGGTGCTACTCACTCCTGGTGCGGCGGCTCTTCCGGCGGGCGGCGTTCATCTTCCGCTTGCGACGCTCGCTCGGCTTCTCGTAATGCCGGTGCTTGCGCAGGTCGGAGAGGATCCCGGCCTTTTCGCACTTCTTCTTGAAGCGCTTCAGCGCCCGTTCGAAGTTCTCGTCTTCGTGGATTACGACTTCCGGCATTCACGGCCCCGCGACAAGTGGTGAATCACTAACTGCCATAGCCCAACAAAGTTAGAGGCAGTCTCCCGATACCACAAGGCCGCTGCTGCCTACGGCTGGAGTATCTGGGGAACCTGCACGGCCGGCGGCATTTCCACCTCGAACACGCGGCCCGGGACACCCGGCGTGCGCCATGCCGGCACGGCCAGCAGGTAGAGCCGGGAGGCATTGTCATTGACGGCGAGAAGGGTCTGGCAGCCGATCGGGCAGAGGTTGCTGTTCAGCGGAACGCGGCCGGCGGCCGCGAAGGTGCGGCGGTCGTACACCCGGATTTCCGGGTTCGACCCCGCGACGATATTGAAAATCGCCGCCACGAGGTAGTCGCCGACCGGCAGCAAGTCGCCGGAATCGCCATCCGTAATGGAATCCGACCCTTGTTTCAGCACCGCGCCGGTCGACCCCGAGAAGGCAAGCAGCCGCAGCGCGGACGCGGATGTCGGCTGCCCGATGCTGAAAATGGTGTCGCCGGCCGGGGACCACGCGACGGTCGAACCATCGCTGAGCGGGAGCGTGAAGGCCTGCGAGCCATCGGCGGCATTGATGACCGGCACGCTGCCGTGCGAAAAGAACGTGGCCAGGATCGCTTTCTGCTGATCCGGCGACACGACGAGGCGCTCGTTGTCTTCGATGTGGTAGGTCAGGTTCGGCAGGCCGGGCCGCATGACGAACACGTCGTGATGCGCCGCCATCACCCACACCCCGGGGGCCAGCTCGCTCCAGTAACGGTCGCCATTGGTCTGCGGGGCGCTGTCGGCCAGGACCGCGGGGTTGCCGAGCACCCACGCCTTCGGACGTCCGCAGATCGGAGCCGTGTTGGGTGGCACCGGCACGCCGTGCGTGACGACGCCCGAGGCGCGGAACGAGTAGCCGATGGACGTCGTGCAGTCGGAGTTGTGCGTGGGCGCGAGGGCCTGCGCCACACCGTTGGTCATGTTGAAGAGCAGCACGTTCGAATCGCCGGCGACCGTGACGACCGGAAAACCCGCGGACAGCGCCCGGGGCCAGCCGCGCATCGGGCGCGTGTCGGATGACGCCAGCAGTCCCGCGATGTGCAGCGACCCGGTGCGCCGGTCGTTCCCGAGCGAGACCGCGATCGCGACGTTGCCCGACACGATCGGCAGCCGAATGGCGAGCGTCGTGTCGTCGATGCGCGTCGCCGCCAGCGTGTCCGCACCCATGCTGATCACCGGGAGCGTGGTGAGGCCATGGAAAGCGGATGAAGCGATCCGCACTTCGCCGCCGGGCCAGACCGTGGGGTTCAGCACCCTGACGTCGGCGCCGTTGAACGACGGGGCTTCAGGGCCGCCGGAGCAACCAGCGGCAAGCAGCGACAGCAGTGCGATGCGTGCGATCAGCCTGGAGGCCATTTCATTCTCCTGCCGCCGAGGACGTGCATGTGGAGGTGAGGAACCGTCTGTCCGCCGTGGTCGCCCGTATTGATCACGACCCGATAACCACCATGGTCAATGTTGACCTTCCGGGCAACGTCGTGTGCCATGATGAGCATGTCGGCCAGCACGGTCTGGTCGTCGCATTCGGCCAGCGAGGGGAAGTGCTCGCTCGGGATGATGAGCACGTGATCCGGCGCCTGCGGATTGATGTCCCGGATGGCGAAGCAGGACGGCGTCTGGGCGATCATCTCGGGCTTGCCTTCGCCCTTCGCGATGCGGCAGAACAGGCAGTTCGGATCGGCTTTCATGCTTTCCCCTGCTGAGGTGTGACCAGCCTGGCCTGCGCCGTCAGGGCGAGGGCCGCGAGCGCCGCGGTGTCGAACCGCAGCGTGGCCCGTCCGAGCGCGACGGGCTTGAATCCGGCGGCCTTGAGCGCGCCGCTTTCCGCATCGGTGAAGCCGCCTTCGGGGCCGATGGCCCACTGCACGGCATCCGACTCCTTCAGCGCGGGCATCGGCCCGCCTTCCGCGTCCGCGAGCAGCCGGACGGTGCGCGCCGCCGGCACGCGCAGCGCCTCGCCTAACGGGACCGGGGACGCCACGGCCGGCGCCCACGCCGCGCCGCACTGCTTGATGGCCTCGCGCGCGCGCTTGCCGGCTTTCTCAACATGCACCGCCTGGAAGCGCGTCGCCACCTGGAGGGCGCGCTCGGTCAGCAGCGGCAGCACCTTCGTGGCGCCGAGCTCCGTCGCCTTCTCGACCACCGAGAGAAACCGGTCGCGGTCGCCGGCGCCGACCCACACCTCGGTCGCGGGCGGCGGCGAGATCATCGTCGTGGCGACCACGCGCGCGGCCAGCACCTCGCGGTCCTTCGCGACGCGCGCCGTGGCGATCCCGCCGCGCCCGTCCACCAGGCGCACCGCGTCGCCGTCCGCCACGCGGCGGACCTTGAGGTGGTTGGCTTCGTCGTCGTCGAGGATGATCACGCCGCCGGCGAGGAAGGGGCCGCGCGCGAAGACGGTCGCGGCGGGCGCCGGTGCGGCGGGCGCGCTCACGCGCCGAGGGCTTCCTTCATGCGATCCCAGAAGGAGCGGCCCCCGCGGGCGGCGGGCGGCGCGCCTTCGATCTTCGAAAGGTCCTTGAAGAGCCTTTCCATCTCGGGCGACATGCGCTCGGGCGTCCAGATGCCGACGCGCACGTGGAGGTCGCCCTTCTTGCCGGAGCCCAGGTGCGGGAGGCCGCGCCCCCGCAGCCGGAGGATGGTGCCGGCCTGGGTGCCGGGCTCGATCTTCACCTTTTCCTCGCCCCACGGCGTGGGCACGTGCAGCGTGATGCCTAACGCGGCCTGGCTGAACGAGAGCTGCACGTCGTGCACCAGGTCGTCGTTGTGCCGGATGAAGCGGTCGTCTTCCTCCACCTCGAGGGTGACGACGAGGTCGCCCGCGGCGCCGCCGCGCGGGCCGGCATGGCCCTGGCCGCGGAGCGTGATGTAGTTGTCGCCGGACACGCCGGGCGGCACGTCCACCGTCACCGTGCGGTCGGCGCGGACGCGGCCGTCGCCGCGGCAGATGTCGCACGCCTCCTTGATGGTGTGGCCCTCACCGTGGCAGGTGGGGCACGGCGCGACCGACACGAACTGGCCGAACACCGAGCGCTGCGCGCGCTTCACCTGCCCCGCCCCGTGGCAGGTCGCGCACTGCGCCGGCTTCGTGCCCTTCTTCGCGCCGTTGCCGCCGCACTCGTTGCACGGCACGAGCACCTTGTACTTGAGCTCGCGCTTCGCGCCCTTCGCGACGTCTTCCATCGTCAGGCGCACGCCCGCGCGGAGGTCGTTGCCGCGGCGGTCGGACGGCGACGGCTGGCCGCGCCCCCCGCCGAACATCTCCTCGAAGCCGGAGAAGCCGCCGAAGTCGCGCATGAAGATATTGAGCGCTTCCGAGAGATCGAAGTGATGGAAACCCTGCGAGCCGCCGGCGCCGCGCTTCAGGCCGGCTTCGCCATACCGGTCGTACACGGCGCGCTTCTGCGGATCGCGCAGCACCTCGTACGCCTCGGTGATCTCCTTGAACCGCGCCTCGGCATCCGGCTCGCTGTTGCGGTCCGGGTGGTACAGCATGGCCATCTTCCGATAGGCCCGCTTCAGCTCGCCCTCGTCGCAGGTCTTCTCGACCTGGAGCAGCGCGTAGTAGTCGCTCATCGCAGCAGCTCGCCAACCATCCGTGAAGTATGCTCGACCAGCGCCACCACCTTCTCGTACGGCATGCGCGTCGGGCCGAGGACGCCGATGACGCCCGTCAGCTGCCCGGCGCGGTACGGCGAAGTAACCAGCGTGAGATTCGAGAACTGCTGCGCGTCGTGCTCGCCGCCGATGGTGATCGTCAGCGAGTTGCTGCTGTGCCGGCGGCCGATGACCTGCTTCAGCACGTCGCGCTGCTCGGTCAGCTCGATGAGCGAACGCATGCCTTCGCCGGTCGCGAACTCCGGCTGGTCGGCGAGCACCGAGGTGCGGCCGACGACGACCTCCTCGCCCGCGGGCAGGTCGAAGATCTGGTCGCCCGTCGCGAGGAAGATGTCGAGCAGCTCGGCTTCCGCGCCGGACGCGGCCGTGTCCCGCAGGCGCTCGGGGAGCGTCTGGCGGATCTTGCGCAGCGTGAGGCCCGCGAGGCGCTCGTTGAGCACGCGCGTGATCGTCGCGATCGCGTCCGGCGGCACCGAGCCCGGCACCTGGACGAAGATCGTGCGCACGACGCCGCTCATCAGCGTCAGCACGAGCAGCAGCCGCTCACTCGATACCGCGACGAGGTCGAGCCGCTCCAGCACCGCGCCGTCGAGCGACGGCGCCACCGCCACGCCGAGCTCCTGCGTGAGCACGCCCAGCACTTCGGCGGCCTTGCGGAGGATTTCCGGAACGGCGGACCCGTGCGTCGTGAGGCCGTCGCGGATGGCCGCATCTTCGTCGCTCGTGACGCGCGTCTCGCCCATGAGCGCGTCCACGTACAGGCGGTAGGCACGATCCGTGGGGACGCGCCCGGCTGACGTGTGCGGATGGAAGAGGAAGCCCTTCTCTTCGAGGTCGCTCATGGCGTTGCGGATGGTCGCCGCGGACACGCCCAGCCCGAACCGCCGGGCCAGCATGCGGCTGCCAACCGGTTCTGCCGTCTCGACGTAGCTCTGGACGATGGCTTCCAGAACCCGGCGTTCACGGTCGCTGAGCGAATCAATCATGGGCAAACCCATATGAGGCTTAAATTTAGACCGATGCCACCAACTCGTCTAGGCGCAGCCATCCGGCGGGTGTAAGCCGGATCGTGCAGGGGCGACCCTCGTGGCCGCCCTTCGCAAAGCCTTCGGGGGATTCTACTTCCGCCCACCCGGCGCGGGCCCACGCCGTTGCCTGCTGCAAGAGTTGTGCGGAGTCATCCTGCCGAAGTGTCAGGCCATCCGTGGTCCGCAGCCCCAGGTAGACCTCTTCCATACGAACCTGCTCGGCCGTCAGCGCTTCCTCTCCCGCCACGGGGCTGGCGCCCGTCTCGAGGAGCGACACCCACTTCGCATAGGCCGGCTCGTTCCACCAGCGGTGCGCCGCCCCGTCGAACGAGTGGGCCGAGGGGCCGACGCCGAGATAGGGGACGCGACGCCAGTAGGCGCGGTTGTGGATCGCCTCCCGGCCCGGCCGCGCCGCGTTCGACACTTCGTAAAAAGCATAGCCCGCGGCGCCGAGCACCTCGTGCGCGCGCAGGTACTCGTCCGCATAACGCGTATCGGGCGCCGCGGCCGACTGCCCGCGCAGGATCTGCTTTGCGAGCGGCGTGCCGGCCTCCACCGTGAGGCCGTAGAGGCTGATGTGGTCCGGCTCGAGCGCGACGGTGCGCGCGAGGTCGGCATTCCAGTCGCGCCCCAGCGATTCGGGCAGCGAGAAGATGAGGTCGAGCGAGAGGTTGGCGATGCCCGCGTCGCGCGCGACCCGCACCGCGCGGCCGATGGCCGCCGCGTCGTGCGTGCGGTGCATCCACGCCAGCACCCGGTCGTCGAACGACTGGCTACCTAACGACAGGCGGTTCACGCCGGCGCGCACCCAGGCCCGCGCGACCTCGGGCGTCACGTCCTCGGGGTTGGCCTCGATCGTGAACTCGTCGAGGCCCTGCCCGGCGCCCGCGAGCGCCGCCACGCGCGCGATGCCCTCGCCGCCGAGGCGCGAGGGGGTGCCGCCGCCGAGGTAGAGCGTGCGGAGCGGGCCGGCGCGCTCGGCGCCCGCGAGCTCCCTGGCCAGCGCCTCGGCGTACTCGGTGACCGGCGTGATGGCGCGCACCGCGATGCTGAAGTCGCAGTAGGTGCAGCGCCGCGCACAGAACGGCACGTGGATGTAGAGATGCTCAACCGGGGAACGGGGAACGGGGAACGGGGAACGGCTGCTCACGAGGCCAGCTTGAAGTGCTTCCCCGGCAATTGTGTGACGAGGCCCTGGAGCTCCAGCGAGCTCAGCGCCGAGAGCAGGAGGCCGGGCTCCACGTCGCTGCGCGCCGCCAGCTCGTCCACGTGTACCGCCCGCGAGCCGATGAGGTCGAACAGTTCGGCCTCCGCGCCGCGCAGGGTCGCACGAGTGCGGCGCAGCCGGGCCCGGCGCTCCTTCGCGTCTTCGCGCGCCTTGCGCGGCTCCGGATAGACGGGCAGCCCGAGCGGGATGAGGATGTCATTCGGATGCATGTAGATGTGCCCGCCGTCGCGGATCAGCGAGTTCGGGCTCTCCGACAGCTCGTCGCCCAGGCGGCCCGGAACGCCGAAGATCGTGACGCCGGCCTCGCCCGCCCACTTCGCGGTGTTGCTGGTGCCGCCGTCGATGCGTCCCTCGACCACCAGCAGGATGTCCGCGAGCGCCGCGATCAGGCGGTTGCGCTCCAGGAAGCGAAAGGCGAGCGGCTCGGCGCCGGGCTCGTACTCCGTGAGGACCAGCCCCTTCGCGCGCACCTCGGCGAGCAGGTGCCGGTTGCCGCGCGGATAGTCCACGTCGATGCCGGACCCCAGGACCGCGATCGTTCCGCCGCCGGCATCGAGGGCACCCAGGTGGGCGCGCGCATCGAGACCCAGGGCCATGCCGCTCACGATCACGGCACCCTTCGCCGCGAGCGCCCGCGCCGACTCGAACGCGACCCGCTCCCCGTACTCGCTCGGGTCGCGGCTTCCGATGATGGACACGCGGCCCCGGTCGAGCAGCGAGAGGTCTCCCTGCGCCCACAGCTGCTCCGGCGGCTTTTCCAGGAGCCCGAACGCGCGGGGGTACCGCGCGTCGTCGCGCGCGAGCACCTCCACGCTCATTCCTTCGCCCGCTCCGCGGCCAGGCGCTTCCAGAGGATCTCGAGCAGCTCGTCGAGGCCCTTCCGCGCGACGGACGAGATGAAGACGCTCGCGAACGCGTCCGGCACCGGGGGCAGCTCCACCTCGTCCGGCGACGCGACGAGATCGCCCTTCGTCCACGCCACCGCATGCGGCTTCGCGGCAAGATCCGGGCTGAACTCCGCCACTTCCCGCCGCAGCAGCGCGTAGGCCTCGGCCAGATCGAGCGCGTCGATGGGGATGAGGTACAGGAGGATGCGTGTGCGCTCGACGTGCCGGAGGAACCGCAGCCCGAGGCCTTTGCCCTCGTGCGCGCCCTCGATGATGCCGGGGATGTCGGCGATCACGAACGTGCGGTGCCCCGACAGCTGCACCACGCCGAGGTTGGGCTCGAGCGTCGTGAACGGGTAGTCGGCGATCTTTGGCTTCGCGCTCGTGACCGACGCGAGCAGCGTGCTCTTGCCCGCGTTCGGCTCGCCTAACAAGCCGACGTCGGCGATCAGCTTCAGCGTCAGCTCGATCTTGCGCTGCTCGCCGTCTTCGCCCGGCTGATAGTGATGCGGCGCCTGGTGCGTGGACGTGGCGAAGTGCTGGTTGCCCAGCCCGCCCCGCCCGCCCTTCACGATCAGGACGCGCTCGCCCGCCGCGGTAATCTCCCCGAGGACGACGCCGGTGCCCGCGTCCCGGATCACGGTGCCGAGCGGCACGGGCATCACGAGGTCGTCGGCGGACTTGCCGGACATGCGCGAGCCCGCGCCGTTGTCGCCGCTGCCGGCCACCCACTTCTTCTTGTAGGTGAAGTCCAGCAGGGTCCAGATGTTCGGGTCGCCCTCGGCGAAGATGGACCCGCCGCGGCCGCCGTCGCCGCCCGACGGACCGCCTAACGGGTAGAACTTCTCCCGGCGGAAGGCGGTGACGCCCGAGCCGCCGTTCCCGGCGACCGCCTCGATCGTGACCTGGTCTATGAACACGGCAACGACCGTGAGGCGTGCGGCGTGCGGCGGCGAATGGTCACGGCGCTGGTAACTCCCGGATCTGCTGCCATAAGAGCTGTGCCGCCTTCACGCGGCTCGGATGCATGGTGGACGCCCGGGCCGTGAGGTCCAGCGTCTCGGACACTTCGGCCTCGGTGGCGCCGGCGTTGATCGCGCCGCGCAGGTGCGAGTGCAGCTGGCGGGGCACGCCCTGCGGCACCAGCATCGCGATCGCGCAGAACTCGCGGCGCTTGAGGTCCAGCCCCGGCCGGCCGATGGTGCGGCCGTAGCCGTCGGTGACGATCCACGCGTCGATCGCCGGATTCAGCGCCTGGACGTTCTTGCGCAGCTTCTCGTAGCCCGAGCCGTAGATGCGCCTGCACGTCTCTTCGCCGCGATCCCGCCACGCGCGCCACTGGTCGTAGTCCGCGGCCGCGCTCATGTCCGCGCGCAGGGGCTGCGACGCCCGCAAGGCCGCGGCGGCGACCAGCGCCTTGGGAAACCCCGCGAACAGCACCGCCGAAAGCACGAGCTCTTCCAGCCACTCCGGCTTCGCGCCGTGGGACCTGGCCTCTTCCATCAGGGCGGCGAGCGCGCCTTCGGACGCATCGTCCACCGCGGCGGCGACGCGGATGAGTCCGCGCGTGCCCGGATCGAGCACGTGCATGGTATCGGCATCCGTGGGATGGGGCGTCATCATTTCGACGCAGCGCGGTCCAGAATCATGCGCGGCTCGATGCGGCCGACGACGTTGCCGAGGGTGTTGAAGATGTCGCAGCGGCGATGACTCTCGAGTGGCGGGACGAGCGACGGCACGAGTACGTCGAGCAGTCCGAGCAGCGCGGGACCAAGGCAGCGGTTGGCGCCGTCTTCGACCTTGAGCGCGATCCCCAGCCGCTCCGACGGAATCGCCGCGCAATACACACCCTCGGCGCCGACCTTGGCGAGGATCCGACCCTGCGACGCTTCGATCAGGTCGGTATCCAGCCGTGCCGTGCCGGCGACGAGGAACGGGTGCAGCGTCATCGCCTCCACGAGCCGCACCACCGCCTGCTGCGATTCCCGCGGCACGTCTTTCACCCGGTCACCGGCCGCGGCGGCGGCGAGTCGTGCCCAGGCCAGCGCCATCGCGCTCAGCGGAAGCGAGAAGCACGGCACGCCGCAGCCGTCGGTCGCGTGCGGCACGCTCGTCACCGGCAGGGCGCACCAGCGCGCGACCTCGTCGAGCAGCCGCTGCTGGAGCGGGTGGCCGGGCAGCGCGTACCCGGTCGAGCCCCACTGCGCGTGCCGCGCGTAGCCGACCATGCCCGCGTGCTTGCCCGAGCAGTTGTTGTGCGCGCGCGTGGGCTGCTCGCCGCGCGCGGCCATCGCCTTCGCGACGTTCTCGTTCAGGGAGGCGTGCGGGCCGCAGACGAGGTCGTCGTCGGTCGCGCCGCTCGCCGCGAGCATGCGGCGCGCGAGGGCCACGTGCGGTTCCTCGCCGTTATGCGACGCGCAGGCGAGCGCGAGCGCGTCGGGGCCGAACCCCAGGGCGTCGGCGGCGCCGTCCACGATCATCGGCGTGGCCTGGAACGGCTTGGCGCACGAGCGCCAGAAGGCCGTGAGCTCGGGGTCGCCGCTCCAGCCGGCCATTGTTCCGTCCGCACGCATGACCGCGATCGACACGTGGTGACGTGATTCGATCAGGGTTCCGCGGTAGACGTCTATGGTTGAGGTCATTGCCCGGGGAAAGCTAAACCAAAAAGCAGGCAAGGGAGGCGAGGGATGCCACGGGAGGCTACGGGAGGCCACGGAAGGTTACGCGCAGTTCACGTCCCGTAGCCTTCCGTAGCATCCCGTAGCCTCAGCTCGCCTCCCTCGCCTGTTGTTTGTTGTTGGTCAGCGTCAGGGCAATGCCCGCCAGACAACATGCCCCTCCGAGGAGCGCGATGCCGGTCGGCGGCTCGGCGATGGCGGGAAGGAGCCACGCGATCAGCGTCGCGCCGATCGGCTCACCCACCGATGCGGCGCCCACGCCGAAGGCCGGCAGGTGCTTGAGGGCATAGTTGAGCCCGGAGTGCCCGATCAGCGTCGGGCCCGCGGCGAGCGCGAGGAAGATCAGCCAGTCGCGCGGCGCGAACGGTCCGGCCGCCTGGCCATGCGCGGCGGCCCAGGCCATGAGGATGACGGCGGACGCGCCGTAGACCGGCGTCACGTACGCGACGAGGCCGAGGCGGCCGCGCAGATGGCGGCCGATGACGAAATAGACCGCGCCGCACAGCGCCCCGGCGAGCGCGAGCGCGTCGCCGAGCAGCGCGTTCGTGGCGTGGCCCCGGGCGTCGCCGAGCGCGATGATGGCGGCGCCGAGGATCGCGAGCACGATGCCCGCGACCTGTCGCGGCGTCGGCGGCTCGCCGAGGAGGCGCCAGCTGAGGATGCCGCTGAAGATCGGCGACATCGAGACGAGGACGCTCGACGCCGCGACCGACGTGAGCCGCACCGAGGCGATCCAGGTCGCGAAGTGGACGGCGAGCGCCGCGCCGGCAAGGGCGGCGATCCAGCGCGAGCGTGGGTCGAGCGCGGCGAGCTCGCGGCGCGGGGCGCCGAGGAACAGGGGAAGCAGGAGGATGGTGGCGATGGTGACGCGCCAGGCGGCGATGGCATTCGGCGGCGCGGCGGCGAGCCGGATGAGCGGCGTCGCCCAGGCGCTCGCGAGAACCGCGATGACGAGGACGGCGATGACGCGGGTCTGGCGGGGCATCCGGGCCGGAAACTAGATCAGCCTCGCCTCCGAACGCTATATTGGCCCGGTGATCCCGCGCGAACGCGTCATCGCCCTGCTCGATGCCATGCGGCACCGCCGGATCACGGTGGTCGGCGACGCGATGCTGGACATCTACCTCATCGGCGACGTGGACCGCATCTCTCCCGAGGCCCCCGTTCCCGTCGTCACGGTGCACGACCGCAAGTACGCGCTCGGCGGCGCGGCCAACGTGGCGGCGAACGTCGCGGCGATCGGCGCGGACGTCACGCTGGTGGCCGCGGTCGGCGACGACCGCCGCGGCGAGCAGCTGCGCACCGAGCTGGCGGCCGCGGGCATCCGCGACGACGGCGTGGTCGTCGTGCCGGACCGGCCGACGACGTCCAAGACGCGCGTGGTCGCGCGCAACCAGCAGCTCGTGCGCATCGACGAGGAAGAGGCCGCGCTGGTGGATGGCGACGCGCACGGCGACCTGCGCCACCGCCTCAGGCAGAGCGTGAAGCATTCCGACGCCGTCCTGCTCGAGGACTACAACAAGGGCGTGCTCACGCCCGACGTCATCGCCGAAGGCATCGCGCTGTCGCGCAAGCGGGGCGTGCCGACGGTCGTGGACCCCAAGTACCGGCACTTCTTCGACTACAAGGGCGCGACGGTCTTCAAGCCGAACCGGCGCGAGCTCGAGGCCGCGTTAGGCGCGACGGTGGACCTCGAGCACGCCGACGCCCTGCCCGCCGTGATGGCGAAGCTCGAGGTGGACAACCTGCTGCTCACCCTCGGGCCGCAGGGCATGGCGCTGCTGGACCACAACGGCGCGATCACCCGCATGCCGACGCAGGCGCGCGAGGTCTACGACGTCTCCGGCGCGGGCGACACCGTGACGGCGTGGATGGGCACGGCGCTCGCGGCGGGCGCGACGGTCCTCGAGGGCGCCGAGCTCGCGAACTACGCGGCGGGCATCGAGGTGGGCAAGGCCGGCGTCGCCGTGGTGTCGCCTGACGAGGTGCTGCGCCTGTACGAGCGGACCTTCGACGAAGTCGGGCTCTTCCGCCGCGGCGGAGTGCTCTAGCCCGATGGCTGCGGCGCCAGCCGACCTGCCGCCACTTTCCGTTCCCGACGATCCAGCGCTGCGATCGAATGCCGCGTGGCAGTACTACTACGCCGCGGGGGCGCCGTTCGCGCGCGCCTGCTCGAAGCACGTGCGCATGCACCGCATCGCCTGGGCCATCCACCTGCTGCGCGGGCTGCCGCTGGACCGCGGCGGCGCGCTGGTGGACGTCGGCTGCGGGCCGGGCGAGTCCACGATGGCGCTCGCCGGCGCGCTCGGGCCCTTCCCGCGCGTGATGGGCATCGAGATCAGCCTCGCCGCCGCCGACCTCTTCAAGGCGTTCGCGCGCTCGAGCGGCCAGCCGGCCTCGTACGTGCGAGCCACCTGCACGCACCTCCCGGTCCGGCCGGCCTCGGCGTCGCTGGTGGTGAGCTTCGAGATGGTGGAGCACGTGGCGAACTGGCGCGAGTTCATCGCCGAAGCGGCAGTGGCGCTGCGCCCCGGCGGCTTCCTGATGGTGAGCACGCCGAACGCCGGCGGCCTGCACACGCGGCTGAAGAACCTCCAGCGGCGCCTGACGGGATGGCGCGCGCCCGAGTACAAGCACTACTACGACTTCTACGAGGTCTTCATTCCCGACGCGCACCTGCGGGAGGCCGCGGTGGCCGCGGGCCTCGCGGTCGAAGGCCTGGCGCACGGCGGGCACGTCATCTCGGCCGCGCCGAACTGGTCGCTCGCGCCGTCGCGCGCCGTCGAGGGCGCGCTCGAATCGCTCGGCTGGCTCGGCGGCCTCGCCGTCAGCTCGTTCCTGATCGCCCGCAAGCCGTGACCGGCGACAACCTCCGCACCCGCAGCTCGGCGCTCAACTTCGCGACCGGGCTGCTCGGGACGGCGCTGACCATCGGCGTCGCGTTCGTCACCACGCCCCTGCTCCTCCGGTGGCTCGGCACCGAGCGGTTTGGCGCCGTGCGCACCGCGGCCGACTGGTTCGGGCAGATCGCGATCGTGGAGCTCGGCCTCGCGGGCGCGCTCGCGCCCCTGCTCGCGATGGCCGTCGGCCGCGGCGACGAGGCGGCGCTGCGCCGCACGATGGGCGCCGGCGTCCGCGCATACCTGCGCGTTGCCGTGCTGGCGGCCGCCGCGGGCCTCCTCGTCACGGCGGTGATCACCCGCCTCGTGCCCGTGAGCGGCACGCTGGTGCCGGACCTGCGCGCGGCCTGCCTCATCGGCGTCGCGGGGCTGCTGCTCTACCCGCTCGCGCCGTTCCGCACGCTGGCGGACGCGAGCCAGCGGGGCTGGCTGATCAACCTCGCCTCCATGCTCCAGAGCCTGACGACGACGGGGGCCGCGGTCCTGCTCGCGTGGCGCGGCGTGGGCATCGCCGGGCAGTTCGCCGCCATGCTGCTCGGCCAGTCGCTCTTCTTCTTCATCATGACGCGCGACGGCATCGCCCGGCACGCCGGCATCGCGCGCGCCGCGCTCCGCGAGCCAGTGGATGCCGAGGCCCGGACGCAGATCCGGAACCTGAACGTGCCGACGCTGCTGTTCGACCTCTCGGGCCGCGCGGGCCTCATGACCGACAACATCGTGGTGACGATGGTGATGGGCGGTCCCCAGTTCGCGACGCCGCTCTTCCTCACCCAGCGGCTGATCGGCATCGCGCTCAAGCAGCTCCAGGGCGTCGGCACCGCGAGCTGGGCCGCGCTCGGCCAGCTTCATGCGTTAGGCAGGCAGGACGTCTTCAACGCGCGGCTCGTCGAGCTGACGCGTCTCGTGTCCGCGCTCGCCGTCTCGGTGCTGGTGCCCATCGCCGCCTACAATCACGCGTTCATCGCGCTGTGGGTCGGCGCGCCGAGCTACGGCGGCGCGCCGGTCACCATCCTCGCCTCGGTGAATGCCCTGCTGCTCGCGCTGGTGTCGCTGTGGGGCTGGTGCTTCTCGGGCACGGGCAAGGTCGCCACGCTGGTGCCCATCATGCTGGCGAGCGCGGCGATCAACCTCGCCGTCGGGATCACCGCCACCTTCGTGATCGGCCTGCCGGGGCCGCTGCTCGGCACCGCGGTGGCGATCGCGACCACCACGCTCTGGTTCCTGCCGCGGCAGCTGCGCCGGGACTTCGGCACGCCGGTGGGGGCGCTCGCGCGCGCGGCGGCGATGCCGCTCGTGTGGGGCGCGGCGCCGTCGGTGCTGATCGTGCTCGCGGCGGCTTGGTACCCGCCGGCGGGCTGGTTTGCGTTAGGCAGCGCGCTGGCCGCGTCGTTCGCCCTGCTGCTGGGGGTGTGGTGGTTCGGCGAGCTCGGCGGCGCGGAGCGGGCGCATTACGCGGAGCGGGTGCGGATGGCGCTGCGGCGGTAGCGTCGGCTTGACCGGCGCGGGCGGCACGGCAAGTATTCGCCTACGGCCCCTTAGCTCAGCTGGTTAGAGCACCGGACTCATAATCCGAGGGTCCCAGGTTCAAGCCCTGGAGGGGCCATTTCGAGAAGGTGAAGAAGGTGAAGAAGGTAAAGAAGGTGAAGAAGGTTAAGAGGGTGAAGAAGGTGAAGAACGGTGCATAAGGCCCGCCTCGAGGCGTTCAGTGACGGCGTCATCGCCATCATCATCACCATCATGGTCCTCGAGCTGAAGGTGCCGCACGGCGTCGCGCTCGACGACCTGCTGCCGGTCGCGCCCGCCTTCGCCAGCTACGTGATGAGCTTCGTCTTCGTCGGCATCTACTGGAACAACCATCATCACATGCTCCAGGCGGTCCAGCACGTGGACGGCCGGGTCCTCTGGGCCAACGTGCACCTCCTCTTCTGGCTCTCGCTGATCCCGTTCGCGACCGCATGGATGGGCGAGAACCACTTCGCGCCGACGCCCGTCGCGCTCTACGGCGTCGTGGACCTGTGCGCCGGCGTGGCCTACTTCATCCTCGCGCGGTCGCTGGTGCGCCTGCACGGGTCGGACTCGACGATCGCCCGCGCGCTGGGCGCCGATCGCAAGGGCCGGCTGTCGGTGGTCATCTACGCGGTCGGCGTCGCGCTCTCCTTCGTGAGCGTGCCGGTCGCGATGGCGCTCTACATCACGGTCTCCGTAATCTGGCTCGTGCCCGACCGGCGCGTCGAGCGGATGCTCAAGGCGCACGCAGGCTCGTAGGGACGGGGCTTGCCCCGGCTCCTTTTCGCGGGCGGCCACACGGGCCGCCCCTACGGATCATCCGAAGGGTGCCACTCGTGAAGCCTGACGACGCCAACGGCGCGCTGCCCACCGCCGACCGGCCGTTTCGCGTGCTCATCATCGCCGGCTCCGACCGGCGCCAGTACGACTGCCCCGGCATCGACTCCAAGTCCCGCGCGCTGATGCTCCGGATGCACGACCGCCTGCCGCAGGAATGGGAAATCGACCTCGAGGACCTCGGCAACGTCTGGAACCGCGAGCAGATCCGCACCTGCAACGGCTGCGTCTCGACGTCCGCCGCGTTATGCGTCTGGCCGTGCAACTGCTACGAGAAGAACAGCCGCGGCATGCCCGATCTCATGTGGAACCTCGACCTCTACGCGCGGCTCGACCTCGCCGACGCGTGGGCGATCATCGGCCCCATCAACTGGTACGCGCCCAGCAGCAACCTGAAGGCGATGTTCGACCGGCTGGTCTGCATGAACGGCGGCAATCCGCGCGAGAAGCTGATCGGCCACAAGGATCCGCAGAAGGCGATCGCGCTCGAGCATTCCGCGAGATGGAAGAAGCTGAGCCGCAACCATCTCGAGGGCCGGACGGCGGGATTCTTCTGTTACGGCGACGGCGGCGCGGACGATATCGCGGAATCAGGCCGGCCGAAGATTCTCCGCCACAAGGCGTGGTTCGATCCCGCGAAGGAACCCTTCGCGAACGAGCGCAACGCCTATGCGCCGCTCGTCTGGCAATGCCGGTTCAGCGGCATCGAGGTGCCGGACCGGCTCTGGCGGTACGAGCAGTTCGGCGAGGGCAAGCCGTACAGCGACAACCAGGCCGAGGACATGGCGAAGGCGCCGGGGCTGTATCGCCGCTTCGATGCCTGGACCGCCGCGTTTGCCCGCCACGTCGCGAAGAAGGGCAAGGTGGAGCCGGGCGAATTCCGCGCCTATGGCTACCAGCCGCCGAAGCACCTGGGCGCGGATCTCAAGACCAAGTGGCGAGGCTTTCGCATGGCGATCGGGAAGCCGAAAAAGGGGACGTCGCCGGCCGTCCAGCAGGAGAAAGACCTGAACCGCGACGCCACGCTGCGCTACAAGGAAGGCGAAGGCAGCAAGGTCCGTCGCGGGCGCCCGTAGGAGCCGACCGTGTCGGTCGCGCGGGCGGGCCAAGGCCCGCCCCTACAAAGTCTGCGCGACGGCGACTAGCTTTATGCCTCTTCAGGGTGATTAGCTCAGCTGGTTAGAGCGCGCGCCTCACATGCGCGAGGTCGGGGGTTCGAGTCCCTCATCGCCCACTCCTCCAGTCGTCACTATCTTCGACTGCGCCATGCCTCACACCCAGCGGCTGAACCCCGTCCAGATCCGCCGCCTGTTCGCGCGCACGCTCCGCGTCGCGCTCGACGGCGGGCCGTCGGCCGCGCAGCTCAACGAGCGCTGGGCGACCGCCGACGCGTCCGAGGATTCGTGGGTCGCCGCGATCACCTGGGACGGCATCGGCGCCGCGGTCGGCTGGGCCCTCGCCGAGCTGGACCTGCGCGGCGTCGCGCCGCCGGCGCTCGAGGTCCACGCGACGGACGCGTACGACGAAGCCCGCCAGCAGAACGTGCAGCTCACGGCCGACCTGCTGCGCATCGGCGCGGAGCTCGAAGCGGTCGGGATCACCGCGATCGCGCTGAAGGGCTCTGCCCTGCTCGCCGCGAACTACGTGCCCGACCTTGGCGTCCGCTGGATGAGCGACATCGACCTGCTGGTGCGCGAGGCGCACGTCGAGCAGGCGGCCTGGATTCTCGAGTCGCTCGAATACGTGCGCGGGTACCAGCGCGATCCGCAGGGCCCCGACCTCTATCGTCCGTATCACGACACGTTCACGAGTCCCGAAGGCCGCCAGGTCGAGATGCACTGGCGCCTCGGCCCCGCGCGCTGGGGCCGCGCGGCCGCCGCCAGTGACTGGTTCTCGCGCGCCGAGCCGTCGGGATTCCCGGGATTGCTGGTGCCGTCGGCGGCGGACCTCTTCTGGCACTTCCTGCTGCACGACGCGCGCAATCACGCGTGGTCCACGGGCTCGCTGCGCTCGGCCTTCGACCTGGCGCTCGTGGCGCGCGCGCCGACCTTCGACATCTCCGAGGTGGTGAACCTGCTCCAGGACGATCCGCGCCCCGAGCCGCTGCTCGAGGCGATCGCGGATGCGGCGCATCTCTCTGCCACGATTGCGTCGGCGGTCGAGCCGTCGGCCGAGCCGCGCTATCTCAGGCTGGCGGGCTGGCGCGATTCGTGGGGCCGCAAAAAGTGGAAGACGGAGCGGATTTCAGAAGCGATCTCGTGGGGTGCGACGCTCGACCGCACGCGCCGCTTCGGCGGCTGGCGCGGCGTGGCGGATCGCGCGCTGAGCGTGGTGCCGGAGGCAGTGACGGGCACGGGCATCGGCGCGGCATTCCGGAAGGCCGTGCTGACCGTGCGGCACGCGGCGTTCATCGGCGCGCTCGCCGCCGGACACCTCATCACCATTCCTGAGCGCGTTGGCGACACCGGCCGGCACCGGAAGTCGCTCCCGCGCAAGAGCATGTAGGGGCGGCCCCTGTGGCCGCCCGGTTCTTAGAGCGCCTCCTCGTACAGTTTCAGGTAGCGGTCGCCCATGAGGGTCGCGGTGTACTCCGTGGCCTGCACCACCTTCCCTGCCGCGCCCATCGCCGTCCGCAGCTTCTCGTCCTTCAATAGAGTTTGCAGTGCCTCGCGCAGCGCGCCGGCGTCGCCCGGCGGCACCACGAGACCCGTCGTGCCGTTGCGATTCACGGCCGAGACCCCGGTAGGCAGTGACGTGGTCACGAGCGGCTTCCCGCACGCCATCGCCTCGAGCAGCACCATGCCGAACGCCTCGGCGATCGTGACGGACGGCAGGCAGAATACGTCGCACGCGTGGTAGTACGCGAGCAGATCCGCATGGCTGACGCGACCCGCGAAAACGGGGGAATGGGGAATGGGGGCTGGGGAATGACCGGCGAGTGACTTCAGCCGTGCTTCTTCCGGGCCGGTGCCGACGATCACCAGTGTCGCGTCGAGCCCCGCCGCCGCCCGGATCAGCACGTCGAAGCCCTTGTAACCGACGAGCCTTCCGACCGCGAGGATTACCGGGCGTGCGCCCCACCCCGCGCGCAGCTCCCCCGCGCGCGCACGCACCGCATCCGTCGCCGCGAACTCCGCCGCATTGATCCCGAACGGGATGACGCGCGCCTTCGCCTCGAAGCCCTTCAGCTCGTCCGACGTGCCTAACAACTGCTCCGAGCCGACCGCGATGCGGCGCGCCCGCGCGAATGCCTTCCGCACCAGCGGCAGGTAGAACGGCCGCAGGATCCGCTGGCGCACGATGTCGCTGTGCTGGGTGATCACGACGGGGCGGCGGTCGGACAGGACCGCCAGGTCGCCGACGGGATTGGGATGATGAAGATGCAGCACGTCGCCGGGCGCCGCGCGGACCGCGGCGGCGTACCCGGGCGTCAGCGGCTGCGAGAACACGCGCGCGACCGTCGGCACCCGCACGACCCGCACGCCGCGGTACTCGTCGGTGCCCGCCGGGCCGACCGCCGCGACGACGGCCGTCACGCCGACACCGCGCTTGACCAGCTCGTCGTCGATGCCGACCACGACCGACTCGAGCCCGCCCTGGTACTGGGGCGGATAGAACTTGCCGACCTGCACGACCTTCATGCCCACGCGGCTGCCAGTCGGCACCGCGGAGCGATTGCGGATACCATAGATGACTCGGCGTCCCTGTCTGGCCCTGGCGGAGGAGGTGCGAGCACGGCATGAACTACATCAGGCGCAGGCAGGACAGCCGGCTCATGCAGGATGGAGCTCGGCGGCGATCCGAAAAGATGATCGAGCACATCCGCATGGCCGCGGTGTCCAACACGCGCCTGGTGGTGGATGTGGGCGCCGCTGACGCGTTCATGCTCAACGAGCTTGGCCTGCAGCTTCCCGGCGTTCATCGCATCGCCGTTGACATCTCGCGGGAATACCTCAGGGGCAACATCGTTCCCTCGGTCCAGGCGGATGGGTTCAAGCTCCCGTTCCGCGATTCGAGCGTCGACATCCTCACGTGCGCGGCCATGCTGAAGCACGTCCACGACGCCGGTGCGCTCATTGTCGAGTTTCGGCGAGTCCTCGTGCCTGGGGGCACGCTCATCCTTGTGGACCCGACGCCCCTTGGCATCCGGATCGGGAAGCTGCTCGGCCATTTTTCTGCGCATGGAATAGCGCAGACACTCAGCCTCAACGATACCAGCCGGCTAGTGCAACAACATGGCTTCATGACCGATGCGTACGAGCGGTTCCTGCTGGTGCCCGGCGGCGGCCGGGCGGGCCGGATCGCGGAATCGATGCTCCGCCACGGGCCGGCGTCACGGCTCTTCCTGAACCAGATCCTGCGTGCGCGCCGTCGCTGAAGCGTACACTTCCGCCAGGCTCACGAAGGATCCGCGGTTCTTCATCTGCTCGATGACGGCCAGCGAAACGCGCCTGATTGCTTCCGGGTCACGCATCCGGAGCGCCTTCCGGGCCCGCACACCGCCCTGCCTTCTCGGGATCAGGTCCGCCAGCTTCATCTTCGTATCAGCGGGCAGCATCGGATTGCCTACGACGTCACCGGTGTGCATCTGAACGACCACGACGCGCGAAGGAAACAGCGCGGCTTCGAGAAAGAATGACTGCATCATCAGCGTGCTGCCGGTCTGGCGCAGCGTCTGGAAACTCGGTGCTCCAGCCGGAATGAGGGCGGTCGATGTCGGCACCTCGAGGAGCGTCGGCCGCAGAAAATGAGGACTGCGCGCCGAAAACAGGTAGGGGTTCCGCGTGGGAAAAGAACTCAGGAGTCCGGGCCGCTGAGGCGTGGCGCTGGAGTCCACCTGATAGCCGAGCTCGGCGAGAAGGTCGAGCGCCGCGGCTCCGAGGCCGCACCAGGACGGCGACCTGAACACACGAGGGCGATAGCCAAAAGCGCCGGCGAACGATTCTGCCGACCTCCTCAGAAAGTCGAGGTCGCCCGCCCGCCCCGAGCCAAGGGCAGTGATCTCCTCCCGATCATGATCATGCCCATGCGTTCCGAGCTCATGGTCCGCTCGACCGAGCGCGCTGAAGTCCTGCCGGAATCGCTCCGCTTCCAGCAGCGCCGTCGGAACAAAAAACGTCGCCTTGATGGCGACGTTACGCAGGAATTCCAGGAACCGCTCAATGTTGCCGGGACTGTCGGAGTCGTGGATGTCGACGGTCAGGCAGACGCGAGGTGAGAGGCGGCGGGCCAGCGACGACACGGCTAGTCCGCCGGCGCAGGCACACGGCCTGCGGCTTTGCTGAGGGAAGGCCGCAGCGACTCCACGATCAGGTTCACGTCCGTCAGCAGCGCGGCGCGGCCGTAGCGGCGGAAAACGGCCAGCTCGCCGTGCGCCCCGTCGCCCCCGATCTCGAACGGCAGGTGCACGCCCCACTCGTCAGGCTGGATCGGCGTCTTTCGCTCCACGACCAGGCCATCCTCGAGGTGATACTCGCGCCGGGGCGATCCGACGCCGTTCTTCTGCACGATCAGCCGCACGACGTCGAACTCGCTTTCGGCGAACAGGCGCGCGAGCAGGTCCACGATCTGGTCCCAGCTCTGCGTCTTCTCGAGATCGTCCGCCGCGCGACGCACCTGCACGTTGAAGGCGATCGCCCGCGTGGACGACATGCCCCGCTGCGCGATGCGGGCCAGCTCGAAGAACTCGTGCAGCCTGAGGTGCCGCACGGCGAGCCAGACGACGACGGCGATCATCGTGAAGACAACCGCCATGCCACGCACGTTCGGGTTCAGGAACAGCATCGACGCGAGCGCGAACGCCGCCGACGCCACGTAGAGGATGACCGCCGCCTGCGCGTTCGTCAGGCCGAGGTGCAGGAGCCGGTGATGGAGGTGCTCGCGGTCGCCCTTGAAGATCGGAGCGCCCCGCGCCCCGCGACGCACCACGGCGATCAGCGTATCGAGCACCGGCACGCCGAACGCGACCATCGGGATCGCGATCGCGACGATGGCGGGCCCCTTCGTGGCACCCTCGAGCGCCAGTGTCGCCAGCGCGAAGCCGAGCAGCAGGCTGCCGCCATCGCCGAGGTAGATGCGCGCGGGCGGAAAGTTGAAGGGCAGGAATCCCAGCGTCGCGCCGGCCAGGGCCACCGCCAGCAGCGCCACGAGGGGCTGGCCGAGATAGACCGACGCGCCGAACATCGCGAGGAGCGAGAAGATGCCCGAGCCCGCGGCCGCGCCGTCGATCCCGTCGAGCAGGTTGAAGGCATTGGTGATGCCGATGATCCACGCGACCGTGAACACGAGGCTGAACGCCGGTCCCAGCTCCACGATGCCGAGCGGCAGCCACATGGTGCCGGCGCGCACACCCGCGAAGTAGAGCCCCACGGCGATCCCGACCTCGATCAGCAGCTTGGGCCACGCCTTCAGCCGCTTGAAGTCGTCCACCACGCCGAGCACGACGATCATCGCGGCGCCCAGGTACACGGGGCCGAGCGCCGTCTGCGAATACCGCATCAGGGAGCGAACGGGGTCCCAGACCAGTCCGAGCAGCAGCAGCGCGATGGTGGTCGCCAGGAGGATCGCGACCCCGCCGGCACGCGGAATCGGCGCCCCCTTCGTCCGGTCCACCGCCCCGAGACGCATGCCGAGGCGCCCCGCGATCGGGGTGAGCCCCACCGCGAGGACCATCGAGAGGAGGAACGTGAAGAGGTAGGAACGCATCTCGCGCCTACGGTAGTGTTGGCGGCGGGGCCACGCAACCCCATATTGTAGCGTGATCTACGCGGTCATCCCCCTCCTGGTCGCGCTCGTCTGCCTCTGGCTCGGCCGCAGGATGGCCACGGCCCTCGTCATCCTCGGCTATCTGAGCATCGAAGGCTTCCTCAAGCTCCTCTCCAATTACAATCGCGTCGTCCACATCGGCCTCGACGTCATCGTGCTCTCGCTGGCCGGCTCCCTCGTGCTCGGCGCGGTAATGGAGCACCGCGCGCACCTGGACGAGCTGCCGTTCACGAAGCTGATCCTCGTCTACGCCCTCTGGATGATCCTCCAGGTGCTGAACCCGTTCAGCCCGGGCCTCGTCCAGAGCCTCGCGTCCTTCAAGATCCACCTGACGATGGTGCCGCTCTATTTCATCGCGGCGACGCTGTTCCGGAATACCGAGGACATCATCCGGTTCGTCTTCGGCCTGACGATCATCGCGCTCGTCCCGTACGCGATGTCGCTGATCCAGTACGCCCTCGGCCCGTCGAGCTTCCTCGACCTCTCGCCGCGCTTCTGGTCGAACATCAGCTATTACCACGAATTTCGTCCCTTCGGCACCAGCGCTGTCCCCGGGGGGTCATCGGTCTTTGCCTACCTCATCGTGCCGATCTCCGTCGGGCTGCTCGCCATTCCTACCGCGCGTCGCGGCATGAAGCCCATCGCCATGCTGAGCATCCTGCTTGCCGCTGGCACGTTCGTCGTGTCGGGCGTGCGACAGGTCCTGCTCGGCTGCGTCCTGGCAGTGGTGACCATGGCAATCCTGTTGATGATGCGGCGCTCGGGCCGCGTGGCGCTCATCGCAGCCATGCTCGCGGTGATTGGCTTCGCCGGGTACGTGGGTGTCACGACCTTCCTGCGCCCGATGGCGACAGAGGCGGTGCTCCGCGACCCGCGCGCGCCGGACATCTGGCGCCAGCGCGACGTCACGCAGCGTCTCGGAACTCTGGCCCATGCCTCGGTCTACCGGGAAGCGCGGGACAATCCCATACCGGTCATCTGGACGCGAGTCCGCAAGTTCCCGTTCGGCGCTGGGCTGGGACGCACGGGTTCCGCGCTCGGCGCTTTCAAGGAGCAGATCGCGGTGGACATGCAGAGCGCCGCGGTCCAGAGCGAGATCGGGTGGGCCGACAACTTCATGGCCGACATGATCGCGGAGGGCGGAGTCCCCGCCCTCATTATGCTGCTCGCAGTGCTCTTCGGCATGACGATACAGGCGTTCCGGCTTGCGCGGACGGCCACCGACCCGGTCATCAGCGTGACCGCGGCGGCCATGGCGGGGTTCTACCTCAGCATCATCGCGATGAGCTGGGGCTCGCAGCCGCTGCTGGGCAATCCCATCACCGCGTTCTTCTGGTTCTTCTCGGGGATGTGTGCCGCGATGATCCGCATCGAGCAGAACGAGGCCCGCCAGCGCGAGCAGGCCGAGGCGCTCGAGGATGCGCTGGATCCCGGCCTGCGTCCGAGCTACCGGTAGGGGCGGGCCGCTCGCCCGGGTGCGCCTCCTGCTCGCGTTTCCCCAGCTGCCGTGGCCGCCCACCGGCGGAGCCCGCGCCCGGCACTGGCATCTCTTCCGTCACGTCGCGGCGCGGCACGAGTGCCATGTCTTCGCGCTCCGGCCCCCCGACGAGCCGACCGGCGGCGAGCCGCCGTCCAATCCCTTCGCCTCGATCCAGATCATCGACATCCCGACCGCCAACCCGCCGCGCTTCTCGGCCGCCTGGCTCGAGCTGCGCGTGCGCTCGGTGCAGCACCCCGCGGCGGCGTGGTACCAGCCGAACGCGCGCGATGCCTTCGTCGCGCTGGTGCAGCGGGTGAAGCCGGACGCGATCGTGTACGGGATGTCGTGGATGCTGCCGTACGCGGTGCACGCCCGGGGCATCCGCGGCATCGCCGACGAGCACAACTACGATCCGCAGATCACGGAGCGGATGGCGGCGACGAAGCGCGGCTTCGACGCGATCAAGTGGCGCGCCTATGCGCAGCTCACCGCGGCGGCCGAGCGGCGGAACCTGCGCGAGGTGAAAGGCATCGCGGCGTGCTCGGAGCCCGACGCGGCGATCTTCCGGCGCGAGGCGCCGCACGCCGACGTCGAGGTGGTGCCGAACGGCGTGGACACCGCGTCGTTCACCCCCGCGCCGCTCGGCGACGGCGTCGTGATGACAGGATCGTTCTCCTACACGCCCAATCGCGAGGGCGCCTTCCGCCTGGCGCGCCGCATCTGGCCGCTCGTCAGGCAGCGGGTGCGCGGCGCGACGCTGCGGTTCGTCGGCCTGCGCGGCGAGACCCAGCTGCGCGAGTTGGCGGGTGAACCGGGCGTCACGGTGGTCGGCACGGTGGACGACATCCGGCCGGAGCTGGCGCGTGCGCGAGTCGCCGTGGCGCCGATCGACATTGGAGGCGGCACGCGTATCAAGATCCTGGAGGCCTTCGCGGCCGCGCGACCCGTGGTGTCCACGACGGTCGGGGCCGAGGGCATCGAGGCGCGTGACGGGGACACCCTGCTGCTGCGCGACGACGATGCGGGCTTTGCGGCGGGAATCGCGGAGCTGCTCGAGGACGCGAATCGCGCGCGGGCGATGGGAGAGCGAGCGCGGTCGCTCGCCACTGGCCGCTACGACTGGGCGGCCTCCGCCGCGCGATTCGAGGACTTGCTGCGCCGAGTGATCCGTTGATCGCGATCTACTCCCCCCATATACCGCCGATGCCAGGCGGCGTCGCGGATCACACGCTGCAAGTCGCGAGGGGCCTGCATGCTGCGGGCGCGCCCGTGGCGGTGCTGGCGCACGAGGGCAGCCCCGGGATCTTTGCTCCGATTCCGTGCGTGACCGGACTTGCACCCGGTGACGTAGCGGGCGAAGCAGTGCGGCTCGGCGCGCGAACGGTCCTGATCGAGTATGTGCCCTTCCTGTGGGCACGCCGCGGCGTCGCGCCCGGGCTCGTCCTGGGCATCAGGGCGATGGTGCGAGCGAACCTCGACATCGCGGTCTTCGTTCACGAACCGTTCGTGCCATTCACCCGTCTGCCGTGGCTCGTCACGGGAATTCCGCAGCGGCTGCAGTTTCGCTACATGGTCCGGCGCGCCTCGCACATCTACGCCGCCGTTCGCCAGTTTGCCGAGACGGCTCGTGCCTACGCCGGTCCGGCCCCGATCGTCAGGATTGCACCCGTCGGCGCCGCGATCGCGGTCTCTCCACTAACCAGGGCAGCTGCACGCGCCGAGCTGGGGTTAGCGGATTCCGATGTGGCGATCGGCATCTTCAGTCCCGCAGCGTCCGGCTTCGCGCATGACTGGATAGAGGCCGCCGTGAGGCGGCTGGGAGCCCTTCCAGGTGTCCGCTGGGTTCGCTTCGGCCATGGCAGTGCGCGGGCCTTGCCGGGTTATCCCGACGGACCGTCGTCGATCACCGTTGGGGAAGCGAGCCCCGAGAGGATCGCGGTGACGATGCGTGCGCTCGACATCGCCGCCGCCCCGTACATTGATGGCCTGACGATGCGCCGCTCCGGCGCGATGCTCGCGCTCGCGTCCGGCATCCCCACCGTGAGCTCGCAAGGGCACCTGTTCGACCCCCAGATGGCTTCTCTCGCGGCGTGCGAGCCCGATGCTGATGCCTTTGCCAGGACGCTGGAGCGTCTGGCGGCGGACCCGGTAGCGCGCGCCGAGGTCGCCGCACGCGCGATGCGATATGCAGAGCTCGCGTCCACGGAGCGACTGGTGGCAATACTGCGGTCGGACCTCGAGCCCGCCGCATGAGCACCGCCGCGGCGATCCGCGAGGACATCCCGGCGGAGCGCGCGCCGGTCCGCGTGCCGTACCGCTGGGGCACGCAGATCTACGACCAGCGCCTGTACGACGCGCTGTGGAGCGAGCGCGCCCGCATCCGCGGCGTCGTCGTCGACCTCGGCTGCGGGATGAAGCCCTACCAGCCCTGGCTCGGCGGCGCCGCGACGCGGTGGTTAGGCGTGGACCGGCCGGCCTCCGTGTCCGGCACGCCGAAGGCCGACGCCTTCGCCGATGCTGGCGCGGTGCCGCTCCGGGGCGGGATCGCGGACTGCGTCATCTCCACGCAGGTGATCGAGCACGTCCCGCGCCCCTGGGAGGTGTTTGCCGAAGCGGCACGGTTGATGCGCCCCGGCGCTTCGCTGATCGTGACGGCGCCGCAGGCGCAGTGGCTGCACGAGGAGCCGCACGACTACTACCGCTACACGAAGTACGGGCTGATGGAGCTGGCGCGGCAGGCGGGGCTCGAGCCGGTGCGCGTGGTGCCGTTCGGCGGCGCGATCGCGCTCGTCGGCTTTCTCGTGTCGAGCCACGTGCCGATGTTCGGGTTCGCCGAGGGTTCGCTGTGGATGCACGTCCAGCGCACGATCCAGGCGGCGATCCAGTGGAGCGCGGGCAACCTCGACCGGCTGATCACGATCCGCGGCGACACGGTCGGCAACATGCTGGTGGCAACCAAACCGTGACGCGTCCGGGTTCTCCCGGGGCAGGAGGCGGGGGGCGGGAAGAGTCGACCGCTCGCGCGCCTGATTTCAACGACCCGCACAACCTGCCGCCGGCGCCGGCGGACTTCTACTCGCGCAAGTATTTCCTCGGCCGCTGCGGCGGCTACACGGAGTTCGTCGAGGCGGGCGGCCGCATCGCCGACCCCATCCGCGAAACCGCCTTCGAGCTCACGGCGCCGAAGCCTGGCGAGCGCGTCCTCGACCTCGGCTGCGGGCGCGGCGAGCTGTCGTGCGCGATCGCGGAGGCCGGAGCAGTGAGCATCGGGGCGGATTTCAGCCAGGACGCGCTCATGATGGCCCGCGAGACCGCCGCGACGTTAGGCCGCACCGTCCTGCTCGTGCGCTGCCGGGCGGAGGCCCTGCCCTTCCGCGAGGGATCGCTGGACGCGGTGCTGGCGACCGACATCGTGGAGCACCTGCCCGAGCCCGACCTGCGGGCCGCGGTGCGCGCGGTGCACGACGTGCTGAAGCCGGGCGGCCGGTTCGTGGTGCACACGGCGCCGACGCGCGAGTTCATGGCGGTCGGGCAGCACCTGAAGCGCCTCCTCCAGAAGCTGAAGGGTGAGCCGGTCGCGCCGGTGCTCACGCTGGAATCCGAGCTGCGCGAGGCGGGACACTCGAACATCCACAGTCGCGCATCGTTGCGCGCGGCACTCGCGCACGCGTTCGCGTCGCCGCGGGTGACGTATGCGTTCACGGATCGCGCCCGCGGGACGCGGAAGCTCGCGGGCCGGCTCGGCCTCGCCTCCATCCTGGGGTTCAATCTCTGGGCGGTCGTGCGCCGATGAGCAAACGCAAGAAGAGCAAGGCAAAGGGCGGGGCAAGCCCCGCCCCTGCGGCACACATGTCAGGCGGGGCAAGCCCCGCCCCTGAGTCAGACGTATCGGGCGGGGCAAGCCCCGCCCCTGCGCAGCCCGTACGCCCCGCCCCTGCGTCACGCGGCCCGGCCAGGTCGGCGAAGGCGCTGCGCGTGCTCTACGTGTCGCCGCATGCCTCGTTAGGCGGCGCCGAGCGCGTGACCATGGACCTGCTCGAGCTCCACGACCGCCGGGTGGTCGAGCCCTCCGTGTGCTTCCTCCGCCACGGGCCGCTCGTCGCGCAGTGCCGCGAGCGCGGCATCACCACCTGGGTCGTGGAAACGCCAAGCCTCCGGCGGTATTTCGCGGGGCGGCGAAGCGTGCGCGCCCTCGCCGACCTCATCTCGGCCGGCGGCATCGACCTCGTGCACAGCGCCATGGCCTGGGGCCACATCTACGGCGGCCGTGCGGCGGCCAGGGCCGGCGTGCCCGCCGTCTGGTATCAGCACGTCGGCGCGTCGTGGTCGAGCCGCATCGAGGCGTGGGCCGCGCTGGTGAAGGCGCAGGGGATCATCGCGAACTCGGAGTTCACGGCCATTGGCCAGCGCCGCGTGAACCCGCGCCGCGTGCCCGTCACCGTGATCCACCCCGGCACGCGCCTTCCGACCGACCCGCTCGAGCTGCGGCGCGCGCATGCCCGCGCGGCGCTCGACCTGGACGACGATGACTTCGCCGTCGGCATCGCCGCGCGCCTCCAGCCGTGGAAGGGCCAGGACGTCGTCATCCGCGCCGCCGCGTCCCTGCTCCACGCCCGGCCGCGCGCGAAGCTGCTCGTGATCGGCGACGCGCTGTTCGGGCTCGACCAGGCGTACGCCGCGTCGCTGCCGGACCTCGCGAACTCTCTCGGCATTTCGGATCGCGTGATCCTGACCGGCCACCGGACCGACCTGCCCGAGGTGCTGTCCGGCCTCGACGTCGCCATCCATGCGTCCACCACGCCGGAGCCGTTCGGCCTCGGTCTGATCGAGGCGATGGCGCAGGGCGTCGCGCTGATCGCGGCCGACGCGGGCGCCGCGCGCGAGATCGTCACGCCGGGCGCCAACGGCGTGCTCACCCCGCCCGGCGACCACGAGGCGCTCGCCACGGCGATGCTCGCGCTCTGCGACAACGCGGCGCTCCGCGGACGCCTCGCCACGGCGGGCGCGCGCACGGCGCGCGAGCGGTTCGACGCACGCGGCATGACGCGGCAGGTCGAGGCGCTCTACCAGCAGGTCGCGAGGCCGTGAGGATCGCCCTCGTCGCGCATCACGCGAGGCCCGGCGGCGGCCAGGACCGCTACCTCCTCGAGCTCGCGCGCCACCTCGCGCCGCGCCACGAGGTGCACCTCGTGGTTTCGCGCGCCGAAGGCTGCGAGGGCATCGGCGTCACGGTGCACGAGCTGGGCCTCCCCGACCGGCCGGTGCTCGCGCTGTCACACCGGTTCGCGCGCAGGGCCGCCGCGCTCGTGGCGTCGCAGCACTTCGACGTCGTGCACGGCGTCGGCGGCAGCCTGCCGGGCTGCACGGTGATCACCGCGCAGTACTGCCACCTCGCGTGGCACGAGGCCCGCGCGCGCTACCACGTGCACGAGGGCTCGATCACCGACCGCCTCTACCACAAGCTGGTAGACCGGCAGAACGTCGCGTACGAGCGGCGCGCCTACGGCTCGCCGGCGCTGCGCCAGGTCATCGCGGTCTCGCGCGGCACGGCGGCCGAGCTGCGGCGCTTCTACGACGTGCCGGCGCGCCTGACGACGGTCGTGTACAACGGCGCGGACCCGGCCATCTTCGACCGCGCGCGCCATCCCGACGCCGCCGCGGCGCTGCGGCTCGAACTGAAGATCGATGACGCGGCCACCATCGCGCTCCTGGTCGGCACGTACTGGCGCAAGGGCCTCGACACCGCGATCGCCGCGGTGGCCCGCGCGTCGGACTCGCTGCACCTCGTGGTCGCCGGGTCCGGCGACGACGCGCGCGCCCGCCGTTGCGCCGCTGCCGCCGGCCTGGCGCGCCGGCTCCACTTGTTAGGCCCGCGCGCGGACATCGCCCGCCTCTATGCGGCGTCGGACATGTTCGTGCTCCCGACGCGCTACGAGCCCTTCGGCATGGTGATCGCCGAGGCGATGCAGAGCGGCCTGCCGGTGGTGGTCACGGCGAGCGCCGGCGCGGCGGAGCTGATCACGCCGGGCGTGAGCGGTTTCCTGGTGGACGCCGCGGACGACGCCGACGGCTTCGCCACGCACCTGCGCGCGTTGTGCGCCGACCCGCGGCGCCGCATCCAGGTGGGCCGCGAAGCGCGCGCGGCCGCGCTCGCGGTCGCCTGGCCGCAGGTCGCCGCGCAGACCGAGGCCGTGTACCAGCGCGCCGCGGGGCGCGCGTGAAGATCGCGTGCATCAGTCACGGCTCGATCGTCGCGCTCAACCGGCGGCCGTTCGACCTCCTCGCGAGCGCGCACGGGTTCGACATCACCGTCATCGTGCCGGAGATGTGGGCCGGCGACCTCCCCGCCCCGGCGATCCGCTTCGTGCCACAGGACGGCGGCGCGCGCTGCATCGCGCTGCCCGCGCGGCGCTCCGGCAACGGCTCGTTCTTCACGCTGAAGGGACTGGGCGACACGCTGCGCGGGATCGCGCCCGACCTCGTGCTGCTCGACGAGGAGCCGTGGTCCCTCGCGGCCTGGCAGACGCACCGCGCGCGCGTGGCCGCGCCGATGCTGTTCTACACGAAGCAGAACATCGTGAAGCGGCTGCCGCCGCCGTTCGGGTGGCTGCGCCGGTCGACCTACCGGCGCGCGCAGCGTGCCTGGGCCGTCGGCGACACGACCGCCGAAGTACTGGCGGCTACCGGCTTCACGAAGCCCGTGGACATCGTGCCGCACGGCGTCGAGATCTCGGCCTTCACGCCGGGCCGCGACGAGGCCCGGCGCCGCGAGCTCGGCCTCGAAGGCGTAGTGATCGGCTACGCGGGCCGGCTGGTCGAGGAGAAAGGCATCCGCGATCTCCTCGATGCCGCGCGACTGCTCGCGAACCTGGCCCCCGGGACGTTCACGATCCTCATCGTCGGCGCCGGGCCGCTGGAAGGCGAGGTGCGGCACGCGGTCGCGCATGACGGCGTGCGCATCCGGCTGCTGCCCGCGGTGCCGCATCACGAAGCGCCCGCGCTCTACCGCCTGATGGATATCTTCGTCCTGCCCTCGCGCGAGACGCCGCGCTGGCGCGAGCAGTTCGGCCGCGCGCTCGTCGAGGCGGCGGCGACGGAGCTGCCGATCGTTGCGGCCGGCACCGGCGAAATCCCGCACGTCATGCAGGGACTCGGCGGCGGCGGCCGCGTCGTTTCGGCGGAAGCGCCGGCGCAGATCGCCGCGGCGCTGGCCGAGCTGGTGAAGAGCCCGCCGCTGCGCGCGAAGATCGGCGCGGCGAACCTCGAGTCCGCGCGGCGCGTGTACAGCCAGGAGGCGATCGCCGCCCGGATGGCGTCCCTGCTGGGCGTTCCCCGTTCCCCGTTCCCCGTTCCCCGCTGATGTGCGGCATCGTCGTGCTCTACCGCGCCGGGGGCGCGGCCCAGATCGGGCCGATGCTCGACTGCATCGCCCACCGCGGCCCGGACGACGGCGGCATCCACGAGCTGGGCGAGGTCACGATCGGCGCGCGCCGGCTCTCGATCATCGACGTGCCCGGCGGCCACCAGCCGGTGCATAACGAGGACCGCTCAGTCTGGGTCGCGTACAACGGCGAGGTCTACAACCACGTGGAGCTGCGCCGGCAGCTGATCGCGGCCGGCCACCGCTTCGCCAGCGCGACCGACACCGAGGTCCTGGTCCACGGCTACGAGGCCTGGGGGATCGAGGGCCTGCTCGCGCGCCTGCGCGGCATGTTCGCCTTCGTGGTCGCCGACACGCGCACCGGCCGCTGCCTCCTCGCCCGCGACCGGCTGGGCAAGAAGCCGCTCTACCTCGCGCGCGCCGGCGGCGGGTGGGCGGCCGCCTCCGAGATCAAGGCGCTGTTCCGCCATGCCTCCATTGCGCCGGCGCTCGACGAGTCGCGGATCCCGGAGTCGCTCGCCAACCGCTTCGTCACCGGCGAGCGCACGGCCTTCGCCAACGTGACGAAGCTGCTGCCCGGGCACTGGATGGCCTTCGAGGCGGGCTCCGTGACGACGCATCGCTACTGGTCGCCACCCACCGCCGACGGCGCGCCCGCGCCGCCCGACATGCCCGGCGAGATCCGCCGCCGCGTGGACGAGGCCGTGCGCATCCGCCTCGTGGCCGACGTGCCGTTAGGCTCCCTGCTCTCCGGCGGGCTCGACAGCGGCATCATCGCGGCGGCGATGCGCGACGCCGGCGCCGATCCCCTGCGCACCTACACCGTGGGCTTCGAGGACGACGCGCGCGACGAGCGCGCCGCCGCGGCCGAGGTCGCGCGGCATCTCGGCACCGAGCACACCGAGCGCGTCGTGGCCCTGGACGCCACCGCGCTCCTGCCCGACGTGGTCTGGCACCTCGACGAGCCGCTGGGCGACGCCGCGGCGCTGCCGACGATGGCGATCTGCCGCGTGGCGCGCGAGCACGTGAAGGTCGTGCTCAGCGGCGAAGGCGCCGACGAGCTCTTCCTCGGGTACCCGCGCTACGTGCTCAGCCGCCTGGCCGACCGCGCGCTCGCCCTGCCGGAGCCGATGCGCGCTCCGCTGTTCGCCGCGGCCGCCAGGCTCCTGCCGGCCCGCGCCGCGTCCGCGCTGCGGCGTCTCGCCACCGCCCCGAGGGACGCGCTCGTGCGCAACGCCCTCTGGCAGAGCGGCGCGGATCCCGTGACGATCGCGTCGTTATGCAGGACGAAGCCGCTCAACTGGGAGCGGTGGTACGTCCCCGGCGGCGCCGAGACGCTCCGCGGCGAAGCCGGGCTCGCGGCCGTGCTCCACCGCGACCTCACCGCGTGGCTCGTGGACGACGTGCTGCTGAAGGTGGACAAGATGTCCATGGCCGCGTCGGTCGAGGCGCGCACGCCGTTCCTCGACCACGAGCTGGTGGAATTCGTCTGCCGCCTGCCGGTCGCGGCGCGCTACGCCGCGCGCGGCAAGCGCTGGCTGCGCGAAGGCTTCGCGGACGCCCTGCCCGCCTCGTCGCTGGGCCGCCGCAAGCAGGCGTTCCGCCCGCCGGTGGACACCTGGATGCGCGGCCCGCTCGGCCTCGAGCTCGAGGCGACCATCGGCCGCGCGTCGAGCTTCACCGCGCGCTACCTCGACCGCGCGGTCGTGAAGGACCTCCTCGAGCAGCACCGGCGCGGCGCCGACCACGCGCTGCTCCTGTGGAGCGTCCTGGTGCACGAGACGTGGTGGCGGCGCTTCTTCGAGCCGCGGGCGGTGGTCGGATGAAGGCCCTCCTGGTGCGCGACCTCGCGCTCGAGCGGTGGATCAGCATGGATCGTTATGCGGAGGCGCTCGCCGAGCGGCTGCCGGGGGCGGTGGTGGCGGACGGCTGGCAGCTCCAGGGCTCGCGCTACCTCACGCGCTACTACCACTACCTGAAGGAGCTGCGCGGCCAGACCGGTGACGTCGTGCACATCCTCGATCACTCGTACGCGCACTGCCTGCGGGAATTCCAGGGCATCCCGTCGGTCGTCACCGTCCACGACCTCTATCCCCTCCGGGTGCTCGCCGAGAGCAAGCGCACGTTCCGCGGCGTCGTCCGCGACACGATGCTGCGCTGGGTGCTCCAGTGGCTCGACACCGCGGACCGGCTGATCGTCAGCACGCAGTTCACGTCGCGCGAGGCGCAGCACTTTCTCAAGTTCGACGCCGACCGCATCCGCGTGATTCCCTACGGCGTGGACGCGCACTTCTTCCAGCGGCCCCCGGACGAGGCGATCCAGTTCCGCCGCCGCCAGTGGCTCGACCGCCGCGGCGCCTCCGATGCGCCGCACGTCATCCTGCACGTCGGCTCCTGCCAGCCGCGGAAGAACGTCGAGGCCGCGATCGCGATGCTCGGCATCCTGCGGGAAGGCGGGCTCGACGCCATCCTGGTCCAGCTGGGGGGCACCTTCGGGCCGCCGCACCTGAAGGCGATCGCGGACTGCGGCGTGACCGGGCACGTCCTCCAGGAATCGTCGGTGAGTGAGGCCGATCTCGTGAGCGCGTACTATGCCGCCGACGTGCTGGTGATGCCGTCGTCGTTCGAGGGGTTCGGCCTGCCGGTCGTCGAGGCCCAGGCCGCGGGGCTGGCGGTCGTCACCAGCGGCGCCGGCGGGCTGCGCGAAGCGGCCGGCGACGCCGGCATCGTCACCGGCACCGTCAGCGCGGGGCCGATGGCCGAAGCGGTGGGCGACCTGCTGCTGGACCCGGCGCGGCGCGCGGACCTCGCGGCCCGCGGACGCGCGCGCGCGGCGACGATGACCTGGGACCGCACGGCGGAGATGACCGCGGCGGTCTACAAGGAGATCGTCCGCCGGTGAGGGCGATTCCCAGGGGCTACCTCCCCACGCTCGACGGCTGGCGCGCCATCGCCATCCTCGGCGTGATGATCGCGCACGGCGCCGACGCGCTGGTGGGTCCCGGGGGGCCCGCCGCCGATGCCACGCTCTGGGCGATCACTCGTTATGGCGCAAAGGGCGTGGACCTCTTTTTCGGGATCAGCGGCTTCCTCATCTGCTCGCGGCTGCTCGAGGAGTGGGACCAGCGCGGCGAGATCAGCCTCAAGGGCTTCTACATCCGCCGCTTCCTGCGGATCCTGCCGCCGTACGCCGTCTACCTCGTCGTGCTCGCGATCCTCGCCGCGATCGGCACGCTGCCCGTCGCGCCAGGCGAGCTGCTCTGGTCCGCCGCGTTCCTCCGCAACTACTGGGTCCACGCGGCGGAAGCGGGCTGGTACACGGGGCACCTGTGGAGCCTCGCGGTCGAGGAGCACTTCTACCTGCTGTGGCCGACGCTGCTCGTGATCATGCGTCGGCGCGGCGCGGTCATCACGACCGCCTGCATCGCGGTCGCCATCGCGATCTGGCGCTACGTCGTCTTCCACTGGGCCAGCGCGGACCCGTTCTCCCCGGCGCTCAGCCGCTTCGAGCGCACCGACCTCCGCCTCGACGCGCTGTTCTGGGGCTGCGCGATGGCGCTCGCGTTCTGGCGGCCGGGGCTGCGCGACCGGATCGCGCGCATCCTCAACCCGCCGACGTGGACCGTCACGTGCGGCGCGCTCATTCTCGTGATGGTGCTGACGCCCCCCTTCGCGCTGATGTGGCAGTCCATGCTGATCCCGGTCGTGATCGCCGGCACCGTGCTGCATCCGGACCGCGCGCCGGGGCGGATGCTGGAGACAAAGCCGGCGCGCTGGATCGGCCGCATTTCGTACAGTCTCTACCTCTGGCAGACGCTGTTTCTCGTGGCGCGCGGCGTCGAGCGCCCGTTCGGCGTGCTCCAGGCGCTGCCGCTGAACGTCCTGATGGTCTTCGCGTGCGCGGCGCTCAGCTATCACGCCGTCGAGCGGCCGATGATCAGGCTCGGCCACCGGCTGGCGCCGCCGACCACCGAGGGGCGCGCATGACGGGCGGACACAAGGTCCGCCCCTACGACAACCGCTCCGACCGCCCCCTGCGGGTCGCGTTCGATGCCCGGTCGCTCGCGTCGCCGGTGCTGCGCGGGTGGGACCGGTACACGATCGGCCTCGTCCGCGCGCTGACGCGCCGCGGCGTGGAGGTCACGCTCCTGTGCCGTGAAGGCGCGCCGGTGCACGCGACGCACGCGGCGACGCTGGGCGTGCGGGTCCTGCCGCTGCCGGATGCGCGCGGCGTGTCGTGGGAGCAGGTGACGCTGCCGCTCGCCCTGCGGCGCGAGGGATTCGATCTCTACCACGCTCCCGCCGAGCACGGCATCCCGCTCCTGCGACGCTGCCCCGCCGTGCTCACGCTGCACAGCGCCACCGCGCACAGTTACGCCGATCTCATCGCAACCGCCCGGCTGCCCGGCCCGCTGAGCCGGTACGGCGACTTCGGCGATCCCGGGGAGCTCACCTTCGCGAATGCGTACTGGCGCGCGCAGGTCGCGCGGGCCGACCACATCATCGCGCCGTCGTTCTTCGCCGCCGACGAAATCGTCAGGCTCGTCCCGGCCGGGCGCGATCGCGTCACCGCGATACCGCTCGCGGCGGACGACATCTTCACGGGGCCACCGCGCGACGCCGCGACGCTCGAGGCGGCGCTGGCGCGGGCGGGCATCGCGCGGCCATACCTGCTGCACGTCGGCGGGTACGAACGGCACAAGAACGTCGGCGGCCTCCTGGAGGCATTCGCGGCGCTGCGAGAGCGTCACGGCGAGCTCGCATTGGTCATCGCCGGCAGCGGCGCGGTCCCCCGCGAGCTTCAGGACCTCGCGGCACGCCTGGGCATCGCCGCGGCCGTGCATTTCCTCAGCGGCGTCGTGGCCGACCTTCCCGCCATCTACGAGGCCGCCGAGCTGTCCGTGTCGCTCTCCTGGCGCGAATCGTTCGGCCTGCCGGCGCTCGAGGCGATGTCGCGCGGCACGGCCGTCGTCGCCAGTGCGTGGGGCGCGGCACCGGAGGTCGTGCGCGAGGGCGGCATCCTGGTCGATCCGCGCGACCACGACGCCTTCCTCGCGGCGGTGGAGAAACTGCTCGCCGAGCCCGAGCCCGAGCGCGCGGCGCGCGCCCGCACCGCGGCGGCCAGGTTCAGCTGGGAACGCGCGGCCGAGGAGACGATGGAGGTCTACGAGAGCGTCCTGTAGGGGCGACCCACGTGGTCGCCCTTGATCGAGAAGGGCGACCACGGGGGCCGCCCCTACATATATTATCCCGCGCATGACTGCCCCCCTCACCGTCGCGTGCATTTCCGTCTCCTCCGCCCTCGGCGGATCGGAATGGAGCCTGCTCGATTTCGCGCGCCGCGCGAAGGCGAGCGGCATCGACGCCGCGGTCCTGCTCCCGAAAGACGGTCCCCTCGGCGCCGAATTGAAAAGCGCCGGCGTCCGCACCGCGATCGCGCCGGCACCCGCCGCCCTTCTCGCCCTCTCACAACGCGAGATGCTGAGCCTCGGCGGCCTGTTCACGCTCACCGCCGGCCTCGCCGCCTGGTCGCGCGCGATCGCGAAGGCGAACCAGCAAGTGTGGGACCGCGCGCCGCAGGTGCTGTACACGAACGGCTTCAAGGCGCACCTCGCCGCGTCGCTCGTGCGCGGGCCGAAGCGCGTCTGGCACATGCGCGAATTCCCGCCCGAGAAAACCCAGCAGGCGTGGAAGCTCCTCGTCGGCGCGCTGCCGACCGCGAGCATCGCGAACTCCCGCGCCGTCGCCGACGCCTGGCGAACCGCGGGCTTCCGCGCGCCCGAGGTGGTGCTCAACGGCGTGGACATGGAGCGCTTCCAGCCCGCCGCGCCCACCGGCTGGATCCACGCCGCGCTCGGCCTCGACCGCTCGGCGCGGCTCATCGGCATGCCCGCGATCTTCGCGAAGTGGAAGGGACACCTCCAGGTCGTGGAGGCCTTCGAGCGCGCGGCAGCCGACGTGCCGAGCGCGCACCTGGTGCTGGTCGGCGGCGCGATCTACGACACGACGGCCGAGCGCGGGTTCGCCGAGGAGCTCGTCAGGCGCGTCGGGCGTGCCTCGGTGGGCGGCGGCGGGTCGAAGCTCACCGACCGCATCCACTTCCTGAAGCACAGCGCCGAGCCGTGGCGGCTGTACCCCGAGTTCGACGTCACCGTGCACTTCTCGACGCGGCCCGAGCCGTTCGGCCGCGTGGTCGCCGAGTCGCTGGCGTCGGGTGTGCCGGTGATCGCCGCGCGCGCCGGCGGCCCGCTCGAGATCGTGGACGAGGGCGTCACCGGCTGGCTCGTGCCGCCGAACGACACCGCCGCGCTCGCGGGCGCCATGGCCACCGCGCTGCGGGTGACCGACGGGCCCGAGGGCGCCGTGATGCGCAGCGCCGCGCGTGAGGCCGCGCAGTCCCGCTTTGCGGCGGATCGGTACGCGTCGGAGGTCGCCCGCATCCTGCACCAGGTCACCGGACCGTAGGCCCCGCACTTGCCCGGCCCGGGCCGGGCGGGCCAAGGCCCGCCCCTGCGTCCAGAAGGTGGGCGGGGCAAGGCCCGCCCCTGCGCGTCCTTCCGGCCTCCCCGATTGACGAAAACCCTTGTCGCCAAGAGATTTACGGGCTTACTTTATGATGCAGAGTACCCCGACTCTTTCCGAGGCCGCGTTCGACGTGCGATCCGCTCTCCGTGCGATGGTGTGTGTCCTGGCGTGCAGTCTGCTGCTCATCCCCGCGCACCTCGACGCGCAGGACATCCCGCCGCGTCCGCCGGGCATGACCGACGCGCAGATCCAGGCGATGATCCAGCAGCGCGGCCTCGGCGAGGCCCTGCGCCAGCGCATCCAGCAGAGCGGCATGACCCCGGACCAGATCCGGGCGCGCCTGCGCGCCGCCGGGTACAGCGAGAGCCTGATCGACGCGTACCTGGCGCCGGCCACGGGCGGCCGTGCCGCGCCGATGCCGACCAGTGAAATGCTGCGCGCCGCCGCGGCGCTCGGCATCGCCGACTTCAACGGGCTCGACAGCAGCCTCGCGCTCCGCGACTCCCTCGTGCTCTCGCGCGCCGACTCCTTCCTGCTCGACACGCTCGACCTCGTGGTGGGCCGCGACTCCATCCCGGTGCGCCGTGATTCGTTAGGCATCCTGCGCGTCGACACCGCCGGCGTCCGCCTGCTGGCCGAGCGGTCGCGGCGGCCCCGCGTGTTCGGGATCGACGTGTTCCGGCGCGCCAGCTCCCAGTTCAACGTCGCGACCAGCGGGCCGGTCGACCCCGACTACCGCCTCGGCCCCGGCGACGAGCTGCTCCTGATCGTCACGGGCGACGTCGAGCTCGCGTACCCGCTCGCCGTCACGCGCGAGGGCTACGTCGTCATCCCGCAGGTGGGGCAGATCGCCGTCGCCAACCTGACGCTGGGGCAGCTCCGCACCCTGCTCTTCCAGCGCCTGGGCCGCGTGTACTCCGGCGTGCGCAACAGCCCGAACGCTACCACCCGCTTCGACATCACCGTGACGCGCATCCGCGTGAACCAGGTGTTCGTGACCGGCGACGTCGTCCGTCCCGGCGCCTACGCGGTCAGCGCCATCGGGACCGTGCTCAACGCGCTGTACCAGGCCGGCGGCCCGACCGAGCGCGGCAGCTTCCGCGCGGTGCGCGTGATGCGCGGCGGCCAGCTGGTCGCCACCGTCGACCTCTACGACTACCTGCTCGGCGGCGGCACCGGCGATCCCGTGCGCCTCGAGAGCGGGGACGCGATCTTCGTCCCGCCGCACGGTCCGCGCGTGACCATCGAGGGCCGGGTGCTGCGCCCCGCGATCTACGAGCTGAAAGAGGGCCAGGGCCTGCGCGAGCTGGTGCAGATGGCCGGCGGCCTGCTGGCGGACGCCGCAACCGACCGCGTGAACATCGAGCGCATCCTGCCGCCCGCGCAACGCGTGGCCGGCGGCCGCGACCGCACGGCCGTGGACGTCGAGCTCGCGCCGGCGCTGGCGCCTGGCGGGGCCAACGTCCCGCTCGGCGCCGACGACCGCGTGCGCGTGTCCGCCGTCACGCAGCCGGTCCGCAACCGCGTGATCGTCCGGGGCAACGTCTGGCAGCCGGGCAGCTTCGGCATCACGCCGGGGATGCGGCTCTCGCAGGTGATCGCCGCCGCGGGCGGGCTGCGCACCGACACGTACCTGGATCGCGCGCACATCGTCAGGCTCACGCCGGACTCCACGCGCCGCCTCATCGCCGTGGACCTCCGCCGCGCCATGGCCGGCAACGGCGCCGGGCCGGCGGTGGACCCCGAGCTCCAGGAGTTCGACGAGATCACGGTCTTCTCGCGCACGGAATTCCGCCCGGGCCGGCGCATCTCGATCTACGGCGCCATCCAGCGCCCCGGCGACTATGCGTTCCGCGATTCCACGACGCTGCGCGACGCGATCCTGCTCGCGGGCGGCCTGCGCGACGAAGCGTATCTGCTCGAGGCCGAAATCTCGCGGATCCCGCCGGTGCCGGGCGGCGATTCGCTGGCGCAGATCATCCGGGTGACGCTCGACTCGTCGTACGTGACCGACCCGACGGGCTACGTCAGGCGGCCCGCCGGCCAGCGCTCCCCGGACGTGCAGCTGTATCCGTTCGACAACGTGTTCATCCGCCGCGTGCCGGGCTTCAACTTCCAGCGGAACGTGATGGTGAGCGGCGAGGTGCGGTTCCCGGGACGCTATACGATCAGCCGCACCGACGAGCGCATCACCGACGTGATCAACCGGGCCGGAGGCCTGACCGATGCCGCGTATGCGCGCGGCACCCAGTTCTACCGCGCCGAGGCGCGGGCCGGACGCGTCGGCATCGACTTCGAGCGCATCCTGCGCGACCCGTCGTTCCGCGACAATCTCCTGCTGACGGGCGGCGACTCGATCTACGTGCCGCAGTACCAGCCCGTCGTGCAGGTCGAGGGCGCGGTGAACAGTCCCGTGGCGGTCGCGTTCGTGCCCGGCCGGAACGCGGACTACTACGTGGACCGCGCGGGGGGCTTCGCCGGCCGGGCCGACAAGGGCCGCACGTACATCGTGCAGCAGAATGGCGGCGTGGAGCGCCGCCGCGAAAAGGTGCTCCCCGGCGCGCGCGTCGTGGTGCCGGAAAAGCCACCGATCGACGCCAGCCGGCCTAACGCGACACAGATCATCAGCACCACGGCGACCCTGCTCGCAAGCCTGCTGTCGATCGTCGTCCTCGCCAAGCAGCTCTGATGCGCGGCCGGGCGCTCGCGCTGGCGATCGCCCTCGCCTGGCCTGCCGCCGCGCGCGCGCAGTCCTCCCCCGCGACCTTCGTTCCCCTGGGGTCCCGTCTCGACCGCCTCGCGCTCTGGGCCGCGCAGGCGGGGGCGCTACCCGGCGTCGACGCCGAGACCCGGCCGTTCCGCCTCATCGACGTTCGCACCGCCGCCTCCGCCGTCGACACGGCCGCCGCATCGCCCGGCGCGTTGCGCGCCTGGCGCTGGCTGGACGAGGAGCTCGGCGCCTGGCGGGACTCGGACGTCGTGGTGGCGGACGTTTCGTTAGGCGCGTACCGGAACGGGCGGCGTGACTCCTTCCGCCCGGGAGGCGCATCGGGCGCCGCGCCCGCGGGCGTCATCCGCGCCGGCATCGCGCGCGGCCCCTTCGTCGCGCTGATCGAGCCGGCCTTCGACAACCGCCTCAAGGACGACCCCGAGTACACCGGCTACACGCAGCGCTTCATCGCGGGCCGCATGCAGGAGGCGTACGTGGCCACGGGCGCCCGCTTCGGCTGGCTGATGGTCGGGCGGGTGGCGCGCAACTGGGGCCCGGGCCTCTTCGACGGGCTGCTGGTGTCGCCGAGCGCCTATCCGTTCGAGGGGATCGCCGGCTCGCTGCGGGCGGGGCGGTTCTCGCTCGTCGCGATCACGCAGCGGCTCGACGACCGCGACACGCTGGCCGCGGTCCCGTTCCAGCGCTGGCTCGCGGCGCACCGGCTGTCGATCGACCTCGGCCGCGGGGCGCGGCTCGCGCTCAGCGAGGTGTCGATCTACGGCGGGCGCGGCCAGGGATTCGACCCGATCATCGCGTCGCCGCTCAACCTCGGCCTGCTGTCCCAGATCAACGAGGGCCGGCGCGTCAACACCATGCTCGGCGCTGACCTGCGCGTGCAGCGGGGCGCGACGAGCGGCTCGTTCCAGCTGTACCTCGACGACGTCCAGATCGAGCACGACACGTCGGCGCTGAGCCACCGGCCGTCGTCGTACGGCTTCACGGCGGTTCTCGCGACCGCTCTTGCGGCCGCGCCGGTGCATCTCAGCCTCGGCTACACGCGGGTGTCGAGCCTCGCCTATCGCAACAGCTTCCAGCCGGACTTCGAGTACTCGTTCCGCGGCGTCGGGCTGGCGCGCAACTTCTCGGATTACGACCAGGTCCTGGCGCGGATCGAGGTGCGGTCACGCCGCGCGTCGGCGGCGCTCGACCTCTCGTATCTGCGGCAGGGCTCCGGCGATTTCCGGCAGCCGTTTCCGCCGGACTCGGTCCTGGCGCAGCCGGGCCAGGGCTTCCTGGTGGCGCCGGTCTACTCGGCGCCGGGCGTGCGCCTCAGCGGGACGGCCGAGCCGGCGACGGGAATCGAGGTGAGCGGCGAGGTGGGAGCGACCCGCACGAGCGCAGGAAAGGCGGACGGCATCGCGGCGCTGACGCTGCACCTGCGCTTCGACGTGTTGCGCAGGAAAATGATGTAGGGGCGGCCCCTGTGGCCGCCCGAACGACCCATTACGGCGTCGTGTAGCGGTACAACGAGCGAATCGGCACCGCTCTATAGATCCCGCCCACCGCGCCGTCGACCGTCAGCGTCGCCTCCCACACCCGCGCATCCGCCGCGTCGATCTCCGAGATGATGCTGATCGCCCCGTAACAGATCAGGTGATGCCCGCTCGCCTGCCGCGTCACGGTGCCGCGCGTCGCGGCGTACAGCGCCGGCGTGTGCCGGTACTGCCAGACCATCGTCGCGGTATGCGCGGCGACGTCGAGGTGGTACTCGACCGCCCGGCTCTCCGGCGGCCCGTGCGTCGTGCCGTTGTCGAACAGCAGCAGGTTGCCGTTCGGCATGATCCGCGCGCCGTGCTGGCCGCCGAAGCCGTTCAGCGGATCGTTCACGAACGTGAAGGTGCTCCCCACCCCGCCCAGCTTCCAGATCACGCGACCCGTCTGCCGGTCGATCTTGGTCACCTGGTCGGTATTGCGCCACGACACGACGTAGTTCCCGTCGACGTCGAAATCCATCGAGTTCGGATGGTCGTAGTCCACGACCGGCCCCGGCGCATACGGCTCGATCCAGTCCGTGAGCGCGATGTTGTCCCACGCATTCCAGAAGAAGTCCGTGCCGTGATCGCGACGCAGCCGCACGAGCGCGTGCCCGGCGACCTTCGCGTTCGCGGGCCCGCCGCGCGCCGTGAGGTCCACTGTACGGATGTCATAACCGAAGATGTGGATGAGATCGGCCGCGCGCGTGGGCCCCGGCGTGATCAGGAGCTCGTGCCCGTCGGCATAGTAGGGTGGCGGCGTGGTGTAGTCGCCGACGATCTCCCCCGCCGGCGACACCTCGGCGAAGTGGCCATACGCCACGTCGAAGCCGCGCGAGAGTCCCAGGAACACCGTGTAGTTGCCGTTCGGCTGCTGCTTGGTCTCCGCCGCGCCGCCTGTGGGCTCGGCGAAGCCGCGATACCAGCGCAGGCGCCCGGCGTGGTCGTAGATGAGAATGTACGTCGACTGCCCGATACCGGTAGCGGTGAGGATGTAGCCCGGCGCCGACGTGTCGCCCGTGATCGCGAGCGCCACGCGCGCGAGGTCCGCCGGGAGGGCGGCGGTCGTCGCCGTCGCGGTATCGGTGGTGAAGTTGCCGAGCGCGCCCGCGAGCTGGACCACGACCTTGTGCGCCATCGCCGCCTGGAGGCCCAGGATGGGGATCGTGTCGGGCCCGCGCCCAAGCGGGTACCAGGGCGTGGTATCAGCGGCGGTGCCGTGCACCGCGATGGCCCGCGCCGAATCGCTGAACTCTGCCGACACGACCGCGATCAGCGCGAGCGCGCTGGTCGGCGACGGCACGATGGTCGCACTGCCGAGCGTGGGCCCCGCGGTCCCCTCGTCGTCGACGCCGCACGCAGCAAGGCCTGCCGCGAGCGCGATACCGGCCAGGAGCCGCGCAAGCCTCATCGTGCCGACGAGCGGCGGAAGGACCGCAGCGGCCAGCTGGACATGAGCTGCCCGCGCATCGCCATGAACTCCTGGTAGTCCGGCTGTCCCGGCTGCCCGGCGCCGGTCATCCCCGCCTGCGCGAACGCGATCGCGAGGGCGAGCAGCCCGCCGACCAGCAGCGCCGTGAACGCCCGCGTGACGAGCCCTCGCCGCTTCGCCTCCGCAAAGCCCTCGGGCCGCTCCAGCACGGTGACGACCGGCGTGCTGCGCACTTCCTCGATCTTGGCCATCTCCAGGCTCTGCGACAGCGTGACGTAGAGCTGCTGCCGCAGCTGGACCTGCCGCTGGAGCCGCTGCTCGCCCGCCACGAGCTCCGGCGAATCCTGGAACCGGCGGTTGCGCGCGTAGAACGCCGCGAGCGCATCCTCGGCCTGCCGCAGGTCTTCGCGGGCGGCGGTCGCGCGCTGCTCCTGGAACTCGCGCTCGGATTTCGCCTGCGAGTGCCGCCGCTCGATGTTGTAGCTGTTCACCAGCTCGAGGAAGCGGTTGACGAGCTTCACCGACAGGTCGGGATACTTCGTGTTCACTTCGAGCGTGATGATGCCGGTGTTCCGGTCCGTCCCTTTCCAGCACAGTGGGATCCGAAGCTTGGAATTCACGTGACTTGAAGTCGCGGC
>JADMIO011721415.1_pt1 | contig 72156 bp, 70 predicted proteins | sample 8958161 | NCBI WGS metagenome assembly JADMIO01 (sample SAMN16585339, study PRJNA669376) | soil metagenome | isolation source: Crop rotation soil | place: USA: Cullars Rotation, Alabama | collected 2011 | reverse complement strand
CGCGACAACTTGTCCACGTGGAATTCTAAGCTTAGGATCCCAATGTGCTGGAAAACGGCTGCGTCCTCGCCGGCGACCCGCGACCCGCCGCCTGCACGGGCGAGCCCGCCGTGGACACCCTCGTCGTGCCGCAGCTCGTCTACTTCGACAACGGCACCGGGTCGGACCTCGTGACCAGCCCGCGCGGCGTCACCCTCGAGGCGCTGGTCCCGCCGATCACGATCCTGCAGGCCAAGGGCGCCCTCTACTCGGCGCGCGCCCAGCTCGAGCGCGCGCACGCGATGCTCGCGACGGACCAGCTCTGGGACACCACGTCCGACCTCGACGCGACGGTCACGCCGGCCGTCGACGAGTGGCGCGGCAACCAGGTCGCGGTCGTCTACCAGGCCACGAAGCCCGGCATCGCCGCCCCGCTGGGCTGGGTGCTGTCGCGCGGGAGCATCGCGGCGATGGACGACGCCCTCTGCGACCAGGACCCGGTGCAGCAGCTCGACTTCGGCGCGGCCCGCGACCTCGCCTCGCTCGAGGACTCGCCCGACGTCGTCGAGGTCGAGCAGCCGCGGCAGTTCGGCACGATCGAGGACGTGCTCGACCTGCTCCCAGGCGGGTCAGCCGGCTGTCAGGGCTGACGCCTGGTCGCTCGCCCACAGGCCGACCAGCCCACGGAAGTGCGCGAGGAACTGCTCGTGCTCGTGGGGCGGGTACGTCGCCGCGACGGTCTCGCGGAGGATCCGGTCGAACTCGTCGGAGGTGACCCACGCGAGCACCGCCTCGGGGAGGTGGGCCAGGTGCGTCTCGCAGAACTCGCGGTAGCGCTCGGTCTCGAGGTGCTCGTCGGCGATCGCGAGGTAGGCCCGGAGCTTCTCGTCGTAGGTCAGGCCGTCGTCGTCGGCGATGTCGAAGTAGCGGCCGGTCCCGAGGTCGACGCGCTGCTTGCGGCCCGTCACCACGCAGTAGACCGACCACCTCACCAGTGCGGTGATCGCCCACGGGAAGTAGTAGTGGAGCGAGGTGACGGCGACGTCGGGGCACGCGTTGGCGTAGTCGATCGGGTGCACCTCGTCGCCAGAGACGAGCATCTCGCAGGAGTTGAACTCCCACAGGAAGAACGCGTTGACGATCCGGCTGATCGCGGCCGCCTCGAAGCCCGCCTGCTCCGACAGGAAGTCGTGCGTGACGGCGTACCGCTGGTGCATCGGCAGGTCCGGCTTGAAGTCCATGACCATCGTCTCGGGCCCGATCGAGAGCGCGCGGGCGAAGTGCTCGAAGTCGATCGTGGCCTGGAGGTGCATGAGCATCTCGCCCGACTCGTCGTACGCGCGGTGGAGGTCGCCGCGGTCGTCGACCCGGGAGACGCCGCGCCAGCCGCCACCGTCGAACGGCTTCATGTACAGCGGATAGCCGAGCTCGTCGGCGATCGCGTCGAGGTCGAAGGCCTGGTTGTAGCGCTCGGACGTGTAGGCCCACCGGACGTTGTCGACCGGGTTCTTGTAGGGCACCAGCGTGGTCGGCGGGACCTTCAGACCGAGCCGGACCATCGCGCAGTAGGCGCTGTGCTTCTCCATGGACTGGAAGGTGAACGGGCTGTTGAGCAGGTAGGTCCCGTTGACCAGCGCGGCCTTCTTGAGCCACTCGCGCGGGTGGTAGTACCAGTGGGCCAGCCGGTCGATGACCAGCTCGGTGCGGACGGGGTCGGTCAGCCGGAACGGCTCGATGGTCAGCCGCTCGGTGCTCACCGTGTGGGTGGTCCCGGCGACGGTGATCGGCCCGACCTTCTTGAGGATCGCTTCGAAGGCGCGCGGCCAGTCCTCCTCGGCGCCGAGCAGCAGTCCGATCAGGTGGTCGGTCATCCGTGTCTCCCTCTCCGTGTCCGGCTCAGCAGAAGCGCGGCAGGTGGTGGGCCAGCTGCCGGCGCCACCACTCCCAGTCGTGGGCGGCGTCGTGCCCCCACTCGTCCAGCTCGTGCGGTATCCCCTTCTCGGCGAGCAGCGACGCCATCTGCCGGGCCGAAGGCAGCGAGCCGGTCGGGTGCGTCTCCCAGGCGCCCTGCCCGACCACGAGGACGACGTGCAGCCGCGCCCGCAGCCAGTCGAGGTGGTCGCCGTGCAGGTGGGCGACGTGGTCGGTCGGGTTCGCGAAGTACGCGGCCTCGCCGCGCTCGCCCCACGCGCTCCACTGCGCGGGGTCGTAGTTGCCGCTGAGGCACAGCGCGACCGGGAACAGGTCCGCGCGGGTCAGGGCGAGCTGGAGTGCGTGGTACGCCCCCATGCTGCAGCCGGTCACGACGGCGTCGGTGGCTCCCGGGGAGTCCTCGGCCATCCAGGGCAGCACCCGGTCGAGCACCCACGAGGTGTATGCCGCGTGGCCGCGAGCCCGGTCCTCCAGCGAGATCCCCTGGTCCGACCAGGTCCGGTCGTCGACCGAGTCGACGCAGTAGACCTTGATCCGGCCGGCCTCGACCAGGTCGCCGACCGCGTCGAGCATCCCGTTGGCCTCGAAGTCCCACGCGCGGCCCTGCTCGGACGGGAAGACCAGGACAGGCCGGCCGTAGTGGCCATGGCGCACGACGGTCCCGGCCCGGTCGAAGCCGGGCATGTCGAGGTCGACGTGCGTGCGCTCCATCCGCCTAGGCCCACACCTTCCGGAGCAGGTCGGTGAGGTGGGGGTCGAGCAGGTCTCGCCAGCAGGTCCACGTGTGGCCCTGCCGCGCCTCGCCCCACGCCACGTCGACACCGAGCCGGCTGAGCGCCTCGCGCATCGCCACGTTGTTGGCGAGGTTCTCCTCGGCCGTCCCGCAGGTCATGGTCACCGGCGGCAGCGCGGGCGCCCGGTCCGCGGCGTGCACGTCGGCCACGAAGCTCGTCACCTCGGCGAAGCGCTCGTAGCCGGACTCCTGCGGGTCCAGGTCTCGGGTGAAGTACGAGCCGGACTGGAGGAACAGCCCGCCGAACGTGTCCGGCTGGTTCCACGCCGCGTGCAGCGCGGCCAGCGCGCCGAGGCTCTGGCCCATGAGCACCGGCTTGTGGTCGCTCGGGTACTGGCGCAGCAGCCGGGCCACCGCGGTCCCGCCCAGCTTGGACGGGTACGCCGGGTTGGCGCCGTACCGCTCGTCGCGGGCGCCCGGCGCCAACAGCGCGACCCGCATCGCCGGCAGCGCGCCGGTGCCGATCATCGTCGCGACGTAGAGGGTGATCTCGCCGAAGCCGTCCATCTCGGGGCCGTCGTGGGCGACCAGCATCGGCAGGCGGTCGTTGCTCGCGACGCCCACGGGCTGCCAGACGGCGGCGTCGACCGCGACGTCGTGGCGCACGCCCTCGACGGGCTCCAGGCCGAGCCAGCGGGGTTCCTCGTAGCCGGGGAGAGCCAGCCACGAGTGCGGCCCGAACGCGCCGTCCTTGACCTCGGGGTTGCCCGGGTCGGTGACCATGCCCTCGCCGGCGACGTCGAAGAGGTACTCGAGGCAGTCCAGCCTGGGCATCGGGAGGCGCAGCTCCCAGCCGGCGTCGGTGGGCGACAGGTCCAGGTCGTCGCCGACCGGCAGGTCCGTCCAGAGACGGACGCCCTCAGCGCGGTGGTCCGGGTCCGGGAAGCGGAAGACGATCCGGTGCGTCTGCACCTCCGTCCCCAGGACCTGCTCCACGGGTGGCACCGCGCGACGGTACCCCGATGCCGCGACGGCCTGCGATGAGTACGCCGGACACCTCCGGTCGGTATGGCCATGGTCACTGGACACGTCACCGGCACCGTCTCCCCGCTCTACGGCGACAGCTCGGCGGACGCGCCGCCCTGGTCGGACATCGTCGCGCGTCTGCACGACGCGCCCCTCTACTGGATGGTCACCGTGCGCCGGGACGGTCGCCCGCACGCGGTGCCGCTGTGCGGCGTGTGGCGCGACGAGTCGTTCTACTTCTGCACCGGCGACGCCGAGCAGAAGATGCGCAACCTCGAGCACGACCCGCACGTGGTCGTCACCGCCGGACCGCTCGGCGCCGACGGGTGGGGCAGCGGCAAGGACGTCGCGGTCGAAGGCGTGGCTGAACGCGTGGGGGACGAGGCGCTCCTGCGGTCGCTCGCCGACGAGTGGACGGCGAAGTACGACGGTGACTGGCGCTGGGAAGTCCGAGACCACCGGTTCCACGAGCTCAGCGACCAGGGCGACGGTGTGGGTGACGGCGCGGTCGTCTTCCGGGTGGCCCCGGACAAGGTGCTGGTCTTCGGGGACGAGCACGGGCAGACGACGTACCGGTTCTGAACGGTCGGCCTACACCCGGCGGTGGAAGGTGATCTCGCGGTCGGGGAGGACGCGGGTCTCGTAGCGAGGGTCGTGGGCGGCGTGGTGGTGGAACGGGCACAGCAGCGTGCCGTCCTCGAGGTCGGTGGCGCCGCCGGCGGCCCAGGGTCGTCGGAGGTGGTGGGCCTCGCACCAGGTCGCCTTGGTCCGGCAGCCCTGCGCCCGGCACCGGCGGTGGACGAGGCGCAGTGCCTTGCGCTGGGCTCGGGTGAACAGTCGCCTGGCGCGGCCGAGGTCGAGGACCTCGGAGTCGCCGCCGAGGACGGCGGGGATGATCTTCGCGGTGCACGCGAGCCGGCGGGCCGCGGACGCGGAGATGGGCTCGTCGTCGATGTGCGCCACTCCTGAAGCGCCGACCCGGGCGGCGAGGGAGTCGTGGTCGAGCGTGACCAGGACGGTGGTCGCGTCGCCACCGTGGAGGGGGAGCCGGCTGGGGTCGACGTGCTCGAGGAAGGACACGAACCCGGCACCGAGCTGCACGTCGTAGGGGCGTCGGTCGTCGGGGTTCTCGCGGTCGTGGCCGGGCTGGCGGGGCCGACAGGTAGGGCTCGACGTAGGAGACCAGTCGGTTCCAGACCGCGTCCGGGGAGGTCGCCCATGACCTTCGTGCGGCCGTCGCCGCGGCGGCGGCCGGCGAGCCAGACGCGGTCGTGGGCGGCCTGTTCCTCGGCCTCGAGCGCCTTGCGCTCCTGCTCCTCGCCGATCTCGGGCGCGACGAGGTCGAGGATGCGGCGGCCCATGACCCGCAGCTCGTCGGGGCCGTGGGAGGCGGCCTCGACGACCAGTCGCTGCTAGGCGAGCGCGACGACCTCGGGGTCGACGTGGGCAGGGAGCTCGTCCAGCGCCTGGGTGATGACGTCGGCCTGCCGGAACGCCACGGCCCCCGTCGCGCATGGCGCCCTGGACCAGCCGCCACCGGTGGTCGAGGGCGTCGGCGACCCGCTCCTCGGCCCGCGCTATGCGGCGGTCGAGCCGCGCGTGGTGGTCCAGCCAGTCCGCTCTGCTCCTGGCCCCCTCCCCGGCCGCGACGTCGTCGGAGGTCACCAGCACACGCAGACCCAGCTCCTTCAGCCTGGCCTCGACCCGAGCTCCGACGATCAGCGCGGCCCGCTTGTCCGCGGTCGACATGAAGGTCGGTTCGACGTCCGCGACGTCCTTCAGCGCGGCCTCGATCACCGCGTAGGCGTGCAGCACCGGGTGCTGGTCCACCGAGTGCTGGGTCGCGGGCGCGCTCCTGGTTCGACGGGCTGCCCGCCGGAGTGGAACCGGCGGGACTGACGAAGGACATCCGTCGAACCAGGGCGGTCTGATCTGGGACCGAGCTGTCGGAGCACTGAAGGCGAGATTCGTGGGCTCGGGGTGAAGCTGTGCGTGCCACCTACTATTCAAGCACGTGTTCGATGGCGTGACAAGCGCTCGACCCCGAGGTGTCCGCCGAGCCGTTCGTCAGCGTGGCTCGGTGAAGTCCACCGGCTTGCCGAGCGCTCGGGCGTGGGCGATCTCGCTCCGCGTGGACTCTCCGACGTACCCGCCGGGGTTGACGACGAGGACCCGGTCGGCCAGCTCGATCCTCCGCAGGTGGACCGCGTCCAGGACCGCCTTCTGCTCGGGAGCGGGCGGTCCATCCAGCTCGCTGGGCGCGAGGACGACGACTCCGCGCGAGGTCAGCTCACGGTTCGCCGTGCGCATCTCGGTCATGAAGCGCGCCGACCCGCAGAGGCAGACGACCTCGGGTCGATCGGTGACGACGTCCTCGGCGCCCCAGCGACCGAGAGCGCCGATCGCCTCGCGGAGGGCGAGCCCGCGATCGGTCAGCGCGTAGGCGCGGGTGTTGTGCCGCAGGGGAAGGCGGGTCAGGACGCCGGCCGCCTCGAGCTCTCGCAGGCGGGTCGCGAGCATGTTCGTCGGCACTCCGAGGGCGCGCTGCAGGTCGCCGTACCGCTGCGGCCCGTCGAGCAGCTGGTCCACCACGAGCAGGGCCCACCGTGCTCCGACGACGTCGAGAGCGGCGGCCAGGTCGCTCACGCGGTGGGGGCGGCGTCCGGCTTCATCCAGAACGGCGAGTAGTGGTAGCCATCGGGGTCGTCGAACTGTCGCTGGTACATGAACGGGTAGTCGTCGACGTCACCGATCCGACCGCCGGCAGCACTGGCGCGCTCGACGAGCTCGTCGACGGCCTCGCGGCTGCCCAGGTCGAACGAGACGGTGACCTTTGAGGGGGTGTCCGGTCCACCGACCAGCTCGTCGGAGCCACCGACGCTGGCGTACATCTCGCGGCTCCCGAGCATCAGGTACTGCTCGGGTGCGATGGCGAAGCACGACACGTGGTGGTCGGACATCTCGGCGTTGAGGGTCCAGCCGAGGGCTGTGTAGAACGCCGTGGCGCGCTCGACGTCGGCGACCGGGCAGGTGATGAAGAGGCTCATGCGGGAGACACTTGCAAAATGCAAGTGATCGGTCAAGGCCCATCCGAGGACGGCGCCGTCGCGACTCAGCCGCTCGCTCGCAGGGTGTCGGCGATCTTGTCGACGACGGCGTCGCTCCGGAGCAGGCGACCGTGGAACGACGGGTAGACGTTGTTGGCGGCGCCGTCGAGGAACGGTGACCGCGACGGGACCTGGTCGTCGAAGCCCCGGCCGAACGGCAGCACCCCGCGGAAGATCCACGGGTCACCGCCGATGGTCGTGTAGACCTCGCCGTCCGGCTCGTCGTAGCCGAGAGACTCGAGGAACGCCGAGCCCGGCTTCATGTCGAGACCGAGCGCGTCGAAGGGACCGCCACCGCGGGTCTCGGCCCACACCAGCAGGCTCCCGTGGTTGGGCACCGCGGCCATCACGAGGTCGTCGACCCGCTCGGCCCACCCCGGCACCTTCTCCACCAGGTAGCGCGCGGCGAGACCGCCGGTCGAGTGGGCGACCACGTCGACGACCTGGGTCCCGGCGTCGAACCCGGCCCGGGTGAGCGCGTCGGCGATCTCGGGCGCGAGCACGTCCTCGGCCAGGTCGGTGATCGTCTCCGAGCCGCTGTCCGGCTGGTAGAGCAGCGGCTGGATGCCCGCCTCGGCCGCGTCGAAGTCGAGGACGGGGACGCCGTCACGGGTCAGCCGCGCCGTGAGCGCGGCGAAGCCACCGCCGTCGGACCCGAGACCCGCGACCTCGACGACCGGGAACGTCCCGTCACCGACGCCCTCGGCGCCGACGTCGGCACGCGGCTCGAGAAGACGGCCGGCGAGCTCGGACACCGCCACGACCGCGAGGACCAGCACCAGCACGAGGAGCCGGCGTCGCCACACGCCCCTCCAACGCGGGCGCAGGGGGCGCTTGTTCCGGCTCAGGCCGCGGCCTGCTCCTTGCGACGCGCCTGCTGCTGCAGCCGGGCGGCGGCGGCACGGCGGATCTTCGGGCCCTTGGTCGTCATCGCCCAGAGCAGCTTGAGCTGCTCGGGGGCGTTCCTGACCGTGGTCGTGGCCATGAAGCCGTTGGGCAGCGAGAGGCGGACGACCTTGTGCCAGGCCGAGTACACCTGCTGCGGCATCGGCGCGATGTGGTAGTTCAGGTCGTACTTCTCGAACAGCGCCCGGACCTTCGGGGCGACCTCGGCGTACCGGTTGGACGGCAGGTCCGGGAACAGGTGGTGCTCGATCTGGTGCGACAGGTTGCCGCTCATCAGGTGCATCGCCTTGGAGCCGGAGATGTTGGCGGAGCCGAGCATCTGGCGGAGGTACCACTGGCCGCGGGTCTCGCCCTCGGGGATCGACTTCAGCTCGAAGGTCTCGACGCCCTCGGGGAAGTGACCGCACATGATCACCGAGTGCGACCACACGTTGCGCACGACGTTGGCGGTGAAGTTCGCGGCCAGTGTCGGCAGGAACGCACCGAACGGCAGCGCGACCAGCGGGTTGACGACGTAGTCCTTGGTGGCCTGCCGGCGGATCTTGCCGAGCACCTTCTTGACGTTGCTCTCGAACTCCGCGGGGCGCTTCTCCTTGGGGATGCGCAGGTTGCGGCCGAGCTCGAGGTCGTACGCCGCGATGCCGTACTCGAAGAAGCACGCGTTCACGAAGTTCCAGAACGGCTGCGCCAGGTAGAACGGGTGCCACTTCTGGTCCTCGTCGACGCGCATGATGCCGTAGCCGAGGTCGTTATCCTTGCCGACGATGTTCGTGTACGTGTGGTGCACCTGGTTGTGCGAGTGCTGCCACTGCTCGGCCGGCGTCGCCATGTCCCACTCCCACGTGGTGGAGTGGATCTTCGGGTCGCGCATCCAGTCCCACTGGCCGTGGAGGACGTTGTGGCCGATCTCCATGTTCTCGAGGATCTTCGCGACCGAGAGGCCGACGGTCCCGAGGACCCAGAGCGGCGGCAGGGCCGAGCCGAGGAGCACCGCCCGCGAGCCGAGCTCGAGCTTGCGCTGCACGTCGATGACCCGGCGGATGTACGCCGCGTCCTTCTCGCCGCGCGAGTCGAGGACGTCCTGGCGGATCGCGTCGAGCTCGATGCCGATCTGCTCGATGTCCTCGGGCGTGAGGTGCGCGGTCGGGTTGACGGGCTGCTTGGTGATGACGGTCATGGCGATCTCCTCGGGGTTGGAGCTCAGTGGTTGATGTCGCAGGCGCCGGCGGCGGCGTTGATGCAGGTCTGGATCGGGAGGCCGGCGGGGCCGGTCTCGCCGGGGACGGCGACGGTGATCTCGCCGTTGCGCAGGTCGCGGACGGCGCCCGACCGGAGCGGCAGGACGCAGCCCATGCAGATGCCCATCCGGCAGCCGCTGGGCATGAGGACGCCGGCCCCCTCGGCGACGTCCAGGATCGGAGTGGCGCCGTCGGCCTCGAGGACGGTGCCGTCCGCGAACGAGACGGTGCCTCCGCTCTGCTCATCTCCGGCGGCCTCGACGAACGCGGTGCGGAACCGCTCGGTCGTGAGGACGAGGCCGCGGTCGGCGTGGTGCTGCTCGAGCGCGTCGAGGAGCCCGGCGGGGCCGCACGCGTAGGCGAGCCGCTGGTCGAGGTCGGGCACCAGCGTCTCGAGGTGGTTCACGTCGAGCAGGCCGTGCACCTCGTCGTACCGCTCGACCAGCGTGATGAGGCCGGCGGCGTGGTGGGCCCGCAGCTCGTCGCGGAAGATCGCGGACGACTCGTTGACGTTGACGTGGACGAGCACGATGTCGAGGGCCGTCGGGGTACGCCGTGAGAACAGGTTGCGCAGCATCCCGATGACCGGCGTGATGCCGGAGCCGGCCGTGACGAGCAGGAGCTTGGCGGGCAGCGGCTGCGGCAGGACGAAGTCGCCCTCGGCCTGCTCGAGCTGGATCATCTCGCCGGCCCGGGCACGGTGGACCAGGTGGCCGGACACGACGCCGCCGGGGATGGCCTTGACGGTGAAGCTCAGGCAGCGGTCGGGGCGCGGGCCGTGCGTGAGGGAGTAGGTGCGCCAGAGGCGGACGCCGTCGACGGTGACACCGACCCGCACGTACTGGCCGGGCACGTGGCCGGCCCAGTCGCGACCCGGCTTGACCAGGATCGTCGCCGACTCGGCGGTCTCGGCCGTGACGGAGACGATGCGGCCCTGGAGCTCCGGACGACCGCCGCGCAGCGGGCTGAAGACGTCGAGGACGTCGTCGAGGTCGAGCGGGCTGACCGCGGCGTCGGCGAAGCGACGGAGCAGGGTGGGCATGACTCCATCGTCCTGCGGCCAGCGGCTAAACTCCTGTCTGAGCGACGTGAACGACCACGTCACATTTGTTCGTAGAGGACAAAAATGTCGGACCGCCTCACCACCCTCCGGATCACGCTGCCGACGCCCGCGGTGACGGAGATGCGGTCTCAGCTGACCGAGCTGGCCGACGACGTGGTCGCCGCGATCGTCGAGGAGGTGCCCGACTACCGCGACGCCTTCTCCGGCCCGATGGGCCAGACGATCAGCAACGCGGTGCGGATGGCGCTCGGCGGCTTCCTCACCCTGACCCGCAGCACGACGAGCGACCTGAGGACGACGACGCTCGCCACGGAGGGCTCCTACGCACTCGGGCGGGGTGAGGCGCGCAGCGGCCGGTCGACCGACGCGCTGCTGTCGGCGTACCGCATCGGGGCCCGCGTGGCCTGGCGCGAGCTCTCCTCGACCGCGGTGCGGCACGGCCTGCCGGCCGAGGTGCTGGCCGACTTCGCCCAGCTCGTGTTCGCCTACATCGACGAGCAGTCGGCCGCGGCCATCGCCGGGCACACGGACGAGACGGAGACGACCGGGCGCGTCCGGCAGCGGCTCCTCGACCGGCTCGCCGAGCTGCTGCTGGAGGAGGCCACGCCCGACGAGGTCGCCGAGGCGGCCGAGCGGGCCGGCTGGCCGCCGCCCCGGACGCTGACCGCCGTGCTCGTCCCCACGGCCGCCGTGCGCCAGGTGCTCGCCTCGCTCGACGGCGCCACCCTCCAGGTGCCGGACGCCGGCGACGGGGTGCTGCTGCTGGTCCCCGACGGGCGACGCCGCCGCCTGCTGCAGGCGCTGCGCGGCGTCGACGCGGTGGCCGGCCCGGCCGTCCCCTGGCTCGAGGTCCGCCGGTCGGCGGACCGCGCGGTGCGCGCCCGCGCCCTGGGGATCACCCTCGACACCGAGGCCCACCTCCCGCTGCTCGTGCTGCGCGCCGACGAGGACGCCCTCGCCGACCTGCGTGCGCGGGCGCTGGCCCCGCTCGAGGGACTGCGTCCCGCGACCGCCGAGAAGCTCACCGAGACGCTGCGGCTGTGGCTGCTCCTGCAGGGCCGGCGCGAGGACGTCGCCGCCGCCCTGTTCGTGCACCCGCAGACCGTGCGCTACCGCATGGGACAGCTGCGCGAGCTCTACGGCGACCGGCTCGAGGACCCCGACACGGTCCTGGAGCTGACGCTGGCGCTCGCCTGACCGAGGGACTCCGTACCCTTCCGGAGTGCCCTCACCGCCGCGACGCGTCGCCCGCGCGCTCGCCGGGATCCTGCTGGCGGGGCTGTTCGCGGGGCTGCTGGTCGCGTGCGGGCACGAGGACGACAGGTCCGGGATCACCCGCAAGCCGACCGACCCGGCGCAGTACGTCGCGCTCGGCGACTCGTACACCTCGGCGCCGGGGATCCCCCACATCGTCGAGGAGGGCTGCTTCCGGTCCAACCGCAACTACCCGTCGCTGGTCGCCGACGAGCTGAACCTCACCCTCGACGACGTGAGCTGCGGCGGGGCGGCGACCACCGCGCTCGTCGGCGTGCAGGAGACCACCACCGGGCCGAAGCCCGCGCAGTTCGACGCCCTGACCGAGGACACCGAGCTGGTCACGCTGGGGATCGGCGGCAACGACGAGGGGCTCTTCGGGGTGCTGATCGCGAAGTGCCTCGAGCTCGGCCAGCAGCAGTCCACCGGGTCGCCGTGCCACGACTACATGAACGCCGACGGCCAGGACAAGGTCCTGACCACCATCAAGCTGATCCAGGAGCGGATCACCTCGGCGCTCGTCGGCATCCAGGACCGAGCGCCCGACGCCGAGGTCGTCCTCGTCGGCTACCCGCAGCTGGTCCCTGACCGGATCCGCTGCGCCACGCTGCCGCTGTCGACGGGTGACTACTCCTACATCCGCCAGGTCATGTCGGTGCTCGGCCAGTCGACCGAGCGCGCCGCCAAGACGGCCGGCGTGCACTACGTCGACCTGCTGGCGGCCAGCAAGGGCCACGACGTCTGCGCCGGCGCGGACGCCTGGATCCAGGGCATGCTGCCCGAGCCCAACCGTCCCGGCGTCTCCATGCACCCCTACGCCGAGGAGCAGGAGGCGGTCGCGGAGCTCGTCGTCGACGCGCTGGACAAGTGAGCCGTCAGGATCCGCTCCGTACGGTGGTGCGGTGAGGAGCCTCGTCGTCGCGTGCTGCGCGGTCCTGCTGCTGGCGTCCTGCAGCACCGACGACCCCGGTCCCGACGAGGCGGGGTCCACGTCGTCCTCGACACCGTCCGGGTCCGAGTCCCCGTCCGACTCCGCCGCGCCGTCCGACCCGGCGACGCCGCCGACGTACGTCGCGCTCGGCGACTCCTACACCGCCGCGCCGGGGGTGCCCGAGACCGAGTCCGAGTCCGGCTGCTCCCGGTCGAGCGCCAACTACCCCGCCCTCGTCGCGGAGCGGCTCGACCTCGTGCTGTCCGACGTCAGCTGCGCCGGCGCCGACACCCTCGCGCTGGTCGGCTCCCAGCAGACCGACCGAGGTCCGAAGGCCCCCCAGTTCCTGGCGGTCGTCGCGGGCGTCGAGGTCGTCACCCTCGGCATGGGCGGCAACGACGAGGGCCTGTTCCGCGACCTGGTCACGACCTGCCTCTCGCTCGCCGCGGACGACCCGACCGGGTCGCCGTGCCGCGACGCGATGGCCACCGCGGCCGGCGGTGACAAGGCCGCGGACCGGATCGGCATCATCGGCACGCGCCTGACGTCGGCCCTGACCGGCATCGTCGACCGGGTGCCCGACGCGGCCGTCGTGCTCGTGGGCTACCCCCAGCTCGTGCCCGCCACCGGCCAGTGCGACTCGCTCCCCCTGGCCGACGGCGACTACGCCTACGTCCGCTCGCTGACCGAGCAGCTCGGCGCGGCGACCAAGAAGGCGGCTGAGGACGCCGGCGTGCGGTACGCCGACGTGCTGGCCGCGAGCGAGGGCCACGACGTCTGCGCTGGTGCGGACGCGTGGGTCAACGGCATCGCCAACGACGAGGGCCGCGCGGCTGCGCCCCTCCACCCGTTCGCCGAGGAGCAGGCCGCGGTCGCCGACCTCGTGGTCGCCCAGCTCGAGGACCGCGACGACTCAGACGCCTGATCGGTGCACCACCCGGCCGGCGACGGTCGTGAGAGCCACCGGCATCGAGCGCAGCGCCTCGGCCGCCTCCCGGGTCGACTCCCCCGGGGCGAGCGGGTCCCGGTCGAGCAGCACCAGGTCGCCGCGCGAGCCCGGCTCGACCGTCGGCTGCCCGTCGACCGAGGCGACGAACGCCTCGGCCGGGGTGATCGCCTGCTCGGCGTGCCAGGGGTCGCGGTCGTCGGCGCTGCGGTGGACGGCGGCCGCGATCGCCAGCCACGGGTCGAGCGGCGACACGGGGGCGTCGGAGCCCAGGGCCAGCTCCACGCCGGCGTCGAGCATCCAGCGGAACGCGAAGCAGCGGTCGCCCCGGCCCGGCCAGATGAGCTCGCTCAGGTCGCGGTCGTCGAGGAGGTGTGCGGGCTGGACGCTGGCCCGCAGCCCGAGCGCCGCGATCGTCGGCACGTCGTCGCGACGGACGAGCTGTGCGTGCTCGATGGATCCCTTGGCCTGCGTCTCGGCGTAAGCCAGCAGCGCATCGGCCACCGCGGCGTCGCCGATCGCGTGGGTGGCGACCTCGAGCCCGCTCGCACTCGCGCGCCCGAGCATCGACCGCAGCTCGGTGCCGGACTGGTTGGGCATCCCGGCCGGGTGCTCGAGCCGGTCGGCGTCGGCGTACGGGTCGCAGCACCACGCCGTGCGCGTGTTGAGGGACCCGTCGCTGATGATCTTGAGCGGCCCCATCGTCAGCCGGTGGTCGGCGCCGGGCAGCGGGTCGCCCGTGTGCAGGCCCTCCTCGATGATCTCGTCCAGCCCGGCGGCGTACGTCGCCCAGCGGATGCGCAGGAGGTCGCAGCCGTCGTGCCAGCGCTCGACCCACGGCTCGCGGCGCGCGTTGAACTCGAAGTCGACCAGCCCCACCAGGCCCTGCGCGGCGGCGGCCTCGAGCGCGTCGCGGTACGCCGCGGGCGTGTCCGTCCGCCCGGCGATGACGCCGAGCCGCGGGTAGGCGTCGAACCACTCGTTCTCGCGGACCACCTCGTCGCGGACCGGCAGGCCCAGCTGCGACAGCCCGAGGGCGTTGCCCCACGCGTGGTGGCCGTCGCCGCTGATCAGCAGGATCGGCACCTCGGTCGAGACGGCGTCGAGCTCGGAGGTCGTCCCGTCGCGACCCATGTACGCCGAGCGGTGGCCCCACCCGACGACCGGCATGCCGGGGCTCTCGGTGAGCCGGCGGGCCACGATCGCCGCGGCCTCCTCGACCGAGCCGGCTCCCGACAGGTCGAGACGCTGGCGACCCTCGACCCACTGGGTCAGGTGGGTGTGCTGGTCCCAGAGCCCGGGGGCGACCCACCGGCCGTCCGCGTCGAGCTCCTCGACCCCGTCCGGGCGGTCGAGACCGGGCCGCACGTCGGTGACCGCGCCGTCGCGGACCAGCACGTCCACCAGGGCGGCGATCATGATCTCGCCTCGCAGCGGGACCAGCCGGGCGTTGCGGATGAGCAGGTCGGTCACGACGGCGACGCTAGACGCTCCCGCAGCCCGGCCGCGAGGCCGGTGATCGTCAGCCAGTCGAAGGTGCCGCCGACCACGTCGGCGAGCCGCTCGTGCTCTACCGGGGCCAGCCTGAGCCGGAGGTGGACGCGGGTCCGGCCGGCCGGGAGCCCCGTGAGGTGGAGGCACCACGACAGGTGCGTCCGCCCGCGGACCGAGGTGTGCACGAGGTGGCTGCCCGGCACCAGCTCGGCGACCGTGAAGGTCTCGTCCTTCCCACCCCAGTCGGGGATCACGTCGCCGACCGCGAGCCCGAGGTGCTGCGCGTCGAGCCTCCACAGCCCTCGCCGCGACGGCGGGACGACCCGCTCGAACCAGCGCGGGAAGTACCACCCCGCGCGCCTCTTGCCGAGCTGCACCAGCCAGGGCCAGACCTCGTCCGGTGCCGCGTCGAGCGTGAACGCGCGGTCCATCACGACGTCCGCCGGCTCGACGAGCCCGTCACCGGGCCGCGCCGCTCGTCGTTCCTCCGCCGTCGGTCGGACCAGGAGTCGCTCGAGCACCTGTCCGTTCTACCCGGCCAAGCCCTCAGTGCACGGAGACCGGACCACCCTCGGACATGTCCATCGGCTTGGGCCGCAGGAAGATCCCGCCGATGGCCGCCGCCGACAGGGCGAACACCGAGCCCACCGCGAAGGCCACGTGCAGACCGCCGTTGAGGGCGGCGACCCTGCCCTCGCCGTCCGCGAGCAGCGAGGCGAAGCGCGAGTCGGAGACCGCGACCAGGACGGCCAGGCCCAGCGCGCCGCCCATCATGAACGCGGTGTTGACCACGCCCGAGGCGAGGCCCGACTCGTGCGGCTCGACGTCGCCCATCGCGGCGAGCAGCACCGGGTTGAAGGCGATGCCGGCACCGATGCCGAGCAGGATCATCGACGGCAGCACGTGGACCACGAAGTCGCCGTCGACCGGGGCCAGCGCGAACAGCGCGAGGCTGATGCCGGCCAGCGTCAGGCCCACCACCAGCGGCGGCCGGATGCCGAACCTCATGACCAGCCGGTCCGAGAGCTGCAGCGAGCAGAACATCATCACCAGGCTGGTCGGCACGAAGGCCAGACCGACCTCGAGGGCCTCGTAGTCCAGGACGTCCTGGAGGTAGAGCGCCGCCAGGAAGAACCAGGCGAACATCGCGGCGGCCCAGAGGATGCCGACGATCTGCGAGACGACGAGGTTGCGCAGCCTGAAGATCCGGAGCGGGACGAGCGGCTCCGCGGCGCGCGCCTCCCACGCGACGAACGACGCGAAGAGCACCGCGCTCGCGCCGAGCAGCCCGAGGGTGCGACCCGTGATCCAGCCGGCGTCGTTGCCACCGACGATGCCGTAGACGGCGAGCATCAGCGCACCGGTCACCAGGACCGCGCCGGGAACGTCCAGGCGGGCGCTGCCCGGCTCCACGGCGTCGGCGGGCAGGAGCGTCCGGGCCGCGAACAGCACCGCGAGGCCGATGGGCACGTTGACGAGGAAGATCCAGTGCCACGAGAAGAGGCCGGTGAGCACGCCGCCGAGCAGCACGCCCACGGCGCCGCCGCCCGACATCACGAAGCCGAAGACGCCCATCGCCTTCGCCCTCTCGGCCCCCTCGGAGAACAGGCCCATGATCAGCGACAGCGCGACGGCCGACACCGCGGCGCCACCGAGGCCCTGGATGGCGCGGCCGACGATCAGCAGCTCGGACGACGGTGCGAGACCGCAGGCGACCGAGGCGATCACGAAGAAGACCGTGCCGCCGAGGAAGACCCGCTTGTTGCCGAGCAGGTCGCCCAGGCGGCCGGAGAGCAGGAGGAACCCGCCAAAGGTCAGCAGGTAGGCGTTCACGACCCAGGCCAGCGACGACTGGCTGAAGCCGAGGTCGTCGCGGATCGAGGGCAGCGCGACGTTCACGATGCTCTGGTCGAGCACGATCATCAGGTCGCCCAGGCACAGGACGTACAGGGCGAGCCAGCGCGCTCGGCTCGAGGTGGCGACGACGTCGGTCGCGCCGGAGGTCTCTGCTGTGGCGGTCATGGGGTCCTCTTCCGAGTCTTGGGGGCGCTCATGCCTGATCCACGAACGGGTGTCTTCAAATACGACAGACCTGGTCAACATCCCGATCTCATCGCTGTGAACGGTGTGTTTAGTCTCGTGACCGTGAACAGGAGAGTCATCGGGTTATTCCTGGTGCTGCTCCTCCTCGGGCTCGGGGCGGGGTACGCCTGGGCCTCGTCGACGCCCGACGACGAGCCCCGCCGGTTCACCGGCGCCGAGCCGGTCCCGGCCAGCTCGCCGTCGTTCCCGGTGGTCGTCGAGGTGCCGTACGCCGACGACGTCGACTTCCCGGCCCTCCAGCCCGACCTCGACTACGTGCGCAACACGATCGGCGACAAGCCCTTCGGGTACGCCTACCGCCGGCCCAAGGGCTGGATCCCCTCGGGGATCGGCGCCGGGGAGGTCACGTTCAGCCCTCCGGACTCGGTCGTGGGTGACTACGGCATGCGGGTGAAGGTGGTCAACGCCCGTCTGACGCCCGAGGAGATGAAGGACCAGAAGCTCGACGCCCTCGAGCTGGCGGAGGACGACGTCAAGGTCGTCGGCGAGTTCGCGGACACCCTGGCGATCACCTACCGGTCCGACGAGAACCGGCTCCGCTACAACACCTTCCGCTGGTTCACCGACCCCGGCGGCGGCTTCGCCACCTTCGAGACCTCGGTGTACGGACGCGAGCGCGACCTGGACGGCCTGACCGACCTGCTGGACCAGGTCTCGGCGAGCGTCCGCAAGGTCGGCTGACGCCGCCGCCGACGCCTCCTCCCTGGCCCGCTCAGAGCCCGGATGTTCCCACGCTGGCCAGCACCCTGGTCGCCGTCTTGCGGTCCCTGCTGCGGATCTGCACCCAGAGCAGCCGGTTGCCGGCGACCTGCGCGACGCGCTCGACCGTGTAGCCGCCCGGGCAGGACGAGTAGACCGTGGTCGACGACAGGCGGCCGTCGACCTCGTCGTCGACCGGCTCGTCGGCCTCGCTGCACTCCGGGTGCTGCGGTGCCTGCTCCGGGATCTCGTCGCCGGGCAGGATCGCCACGAAGACGCCCTGGCCCGCCGGGTCGTCCGCCCAGCCGCTGGTCACCCCGGCCGAGAGGGCCGCGAACGACGACGAGGCGTTGGGCGGCGTCCAGCCGGTGTCGGCGTAGGCCTCCCAGTCGGTCGGCACCGTCACGCTCAGCGTGCCGGAGTCGTCGCTGAGGGTGGTGTCGACCGGGGTGTCGTCCAGCGCTCGCTGCCCGACGTAGCCCCCGGCGACGCCGAGGCCGGCGCCGAGCACGCCCACGACCGCGGCCACCAGGACGGTCCGGCCACGCCGTCGCGGGACCCGCGGCACGGTCGACGGCGGCCGCTCCTCGCCGGTCGACGCCAGCGGCCGCGGTCCGGGCTGGGTCAGGTCGGGGTCGACGGGCAGCCACGCCTCGGTGACCGCCGACCCCTCGACCGCGGGCCCGAGCGCGGCCTCGAGCGCGGTGCAGAAAGCGGTGACGTCCGGGTAGCGCTCGTCGCGGTCGTGCGCCAGGCCGCGGCGGAGCACGCCGTCGACCTCCGGCGGGTACGGCCGGGCCGGCGTCGAGAGCGCGGCCAGCGTCGACGGCCGGCCGGCCTCGGCCAGGGACGCGTACTGGAACGCCGGGCGCCCGGCGAGCAGGAGGTAGGCCAGCGCAGCCAGGGAGTACTGGTCGGCGCGGGCGTCGGGCGCCTCGGCCCGCGCCTGCTCCGGCGCGACGTACGACGGGGTGCCGGCGACCATGGTGAGCCGCGACGACATGTCGAGCGCCCGGCCGAGCCCGAGGTCGCCGACCATGGCCCGGACCTGCACGTCCCCCCGGGGCCCGGTGACGCTGCGGAAGAGCACGTTGGCCGGCTTCACGTCGCGGTGCACGATGTCGCGGTCGTGCAGCGCCTGCAGCCCGGAACCCACCTGGCGGACGACCTCCAGGGCCTGGGCCACCGTGAGGCCCTCGATCTCCAGCCGGTCCGCGAGCGTGCCCTGGTCGGCGTAGGACATGACCAGGTAGGGCCGCCCGTCCTCGAGCTCGCCGGCGTCGTAGACAGTGACGACGTGGGGCGACTCGACCTTGCGGAGGTAGCGACCCTCCTCCTGGAAGCGCTTGCGGATGTGGGCGTCCTCGGTCCAGTTGTCGGCCAGCACCTTGACCGCGACGGGCGAGTCCAGCTCCTCGTCGTAGGCGAGCCAGACGGTCGCGAACGCGCCGCTGCCGATCCGCCTGCGCACCACGTAGCGCCCCAGCCTCTGGGGCATCGGGCGCTGGGGTGTGGACACCCGCTGATTATGGTCATGACATGGATCCCGGGCTGAGCGCGGACGACATCGACGACCTCGCGCACCGCGCGCAGGACGGCGACCGCGACGCCCTCGAGCTGCTGCTCGGCGCGGTCCGGCCGCGGACGCTGGCCGTCTGCCGCGGGGTGCTGCCCTACTCCGGCGACGCCGAGGACGCGTGCCAGGAGGCGCTGCTCAAGGTCGCCAACAAGATCGGCACCTGGAACCGCAAGGGACGGTTCACGACCTGGCTCCACGTGGTGGCCGTCAACAGTGCCCGCTCGACGTACCGCCGGATGAAGAACCAGGCCGTCGCCGCCGACCCCGAGGCCCACGACGGGATGCAGAAGCCCGACCCGCGCACCACCAGCGTCATCGCCGGCACCCGGCTCGACCTCCTCGAGGCGATGGAGACCCTCGAGCGCGACCACCCGCAGATGGTCGAGCCGCTCCTGCTGCGCGACGTCTACGGCATGTCCTACGAGGAGATCGCCCAGCAGGTCGGCGCGCCGCTCGGCACGGTCAAGGCGCAGATCCACCACGGCCGCAAGCTGGTCCGCCCCCTGCTCGCCGCCTCCGACGATGGGTGACGCACGGCCGCAGCGACTCGCCGCTCCCCTGCTCGTCCTGCTGCTCCTCGCCGTCCTGTCGGCGTGCGGGGCGGCGCAGACCCACCGCGGCCCCGTGACGCGGCCCGGCCCGGAGGCCGAGGTCGCACCGGAGGACGACGGCCGGGCGCCCGACCCCGACGACCCGGCGTACGACGTCGCGCTCAGCGAGCCGGTCGAGGACTCGTACTACCCGGACATGGGCGACCCCGGTGTCGACGCGCTCCACTACGACCTCGCGCTCGCCTGGGCGCCGCGCAAGAGGACGCTGACCGGCGTCGCGACGATCGTGCTCCGCGCGACCCGCGACGCCGGGTTCGTGCAGCTCGACCTCGGCCCCGCCCTGGACGTCGGCACCGTCACGGTCGACGGCGTGGAGGTCGAGGCCGAGCGCGACGGCAAGGACCTGCGGGTGCTCGCGCCCGTGCTCGCCGACGAGCGGCACGTGGTCGAGATCCGCTACTCCGGCACGCCCGAGCCGGTCGACGCCCCGACCACCCGGGGCGACTTCAGCACCAGCGGCTTCACCATCACCGCGACCGGGGCGGCCTGGACGATGCAGGAGCCGTACGGCGCGCACACCTGGTACCCCGTCAACGACCAGCCGTCCGACAAGGCGCTGTACGACTTCACGCTCACGGTGCCCTCGCCCTGGGTCGGCGTGGCCAACGGCGACCTGCTCGACCGCACCGAGGAGAAGGGCCGGACGACGACCTCGTGGCACCTGGCCGAGCCCGCGGCGTCGTACCTCACGACGGTGGCCTTCGGCGACTACACGATGACGTCCAACACCTCGAAGAGCGGCGTCGAGATCGACTACTGGGTCCCGACGTCGTCCGCCGACCTCACCGAGGGCCTCGAGGCCGCGGCCGGCGGCCTCGACTGGCTGGAGGACAAGCTCGGGCCGTACCCGTTCGACACCCTCGGCTTCCTGCTCGTGGACTCCGAGAGCGGCATGGAGACCCAGACCATGATCACGCTCGGCACCACCGACTACACGCTGTCGGTGCCGGTGCTCGTCCACGAGATGGCGCACCAGTGGTACGGCGACCAGGTGACGCCGAACGACTGGCGCGACGTCTGGATGAACGAGGGCATGGCGATGTACCTCCAGGGGATGTGGGAGGCCGAGCAGAAGGGCGTCTCCATCGACGACCAGATGGAGCTGTTCGCCTCGTACGAGGACGAGTACCGGGACGAGTCCGGGCCGCCGGCGGCGTACGACCCCGCGGAGTTCGGCGAGGGGAACATCTACTACGGGCCCGCCCTGATGTGGCACGAGCTGCGGCAGAAGGTCGGCGACGACGAGTTCTTCCGGCTGGTCCGCGAGTGGCCGGCCGCGCGGGACAACCGCAGCACCGGGCGGGACGACTACCTGGCCTGGCTCGAGGAGGAGACCGGCGAGGAGCTCACGGCCTTCTTCGACGCCTGGCTGCTCGGCGACACGACGCCCGACCGCGGCTAGGGTCCGAGCGTGGCCACCTTCGTCCTGACCGTCCTCGGCGAGGACCGCCCCGGACTCGTCTCCACGCTCTCGGCGCCGATCACCGCGCACGGCGCCGGCTGGGAGCGCAGCCAGATGTCGCGGCTGGCCGGCAAGTTCGCCGGCATCGCGGTCGTCTCGGTCGCCGACGACCGCTACGACGCCCTGGTGGCCGACCTCGACGCGCTCGCCGAGTCCGGGCTGAGGGTCACCCACGACCGCACCGACGTCGTCGACGAGCAGCAGTCCATCCGCTTCAGCCTCGACCTGCTCGGCGCCGACCGCCCCGGCATCGTCTCGGAGATCTCGGCGTCGCTCGCCGCCCTCGACGTCAACATCGAGGAGCTCGCCACCGACGTCCGGGAGGCCCCGATGGCCGGCGGGACCCTGTTCGAGGCGCACGCCGTGCTCGACGCCCCTCCCAGCGTCTCGAGCGAGCTGCTCAGCGCGACGCTAGAGGAGCTGGCGGACGAGCTCATGGTCGACATCAACCTCTCGGACCACTGAGGCGGCTCCCGGTGCGCATCCTGGTCCTGGGCGGCACGCTGTTCCTCTCGAAGGCCGTCGCGACGGAGGCGGTGCGGCGCGGGCACGACGTGACGTGCGCGTGCCGTGGCGAGTCCGGACCGGTCCCCGACGGCGCCACCCACCTCGTCGTCGACCGGGACCAGCCGCTCCCCGACCTCGGCGCCGGGTCCTCGCCGTACGACGCGGTCGTCGACGTCGCCCGGCACCCGTCGCGCGTCCGGGCGGCGGTCGCGGCCGTGCCCGACGCGCACTGGGTGTTCGTCTCCACGATCAGCGTCTACGCCGACAACTCCGTGCCCGGCGGGCACCCCGGGGCCACCCCGGAGCACGAGCCGATCCACGACGACGTCGACCTGTCCGTCGACATGGAGGCCTACGGGCCGATGAAGGTGTCGTGCGAGCAGGCCGTGCGCGACGGCGCCGCCTCGGCCACCGTCATCCGGCCCGGCCTCATCATCGGGCCCGGCGACCCGAGCGGGCGGTTCACCTACTGGCCCGTCCGCGTCGCGGCCGGCGGTGAGGTTCTTGCTCCTGGAAGTCCCGACGACAGCGTGCAGGTCATCGACGTGCGCGACCTCGCCGACTGGGTCGTCGACTGCGCGGAGCAGTGCCGGACCGGGTCCTTCGACGGCATCGGGCCGATGATGCGGTTCGCGGACCTCCTCGACGAGGTGGCCGCCGGGGTCGGCAGAGGCGCTGCCACTGACCCGTCGTACACCTGGGTCGACCAGGGCTTCCTCACCGCGCAGGGCGTCGACGCGTGGGCGGGGCCCGACTCGCTCCCGCTGTGGCTGCCGCGCCCGGAGTACGACGGGATGCTGGCCCACGACGCCGACCTCCCGCGCGCGGCGGGGCTGGCCACGCGTCCGGTCGCCGAGTCGGCGCGGGACACGCTGGCCTGGGTCGACGCCGACCCCGACGCGGCCCGCACCGGCATCAGCCGGGAGCGCGAGACGGAGCTCCTGGCCCTCTGGCACCAGCAGGGGTCACGGGAGTAGAACTCGTTACAGTTCGGCGCGTGAAGACCTACGTCGTCAGCGGCGCCGCCTCCGGGATCGGCGCGGCCACCACCGAGCGCCTGCGTGCCGACGGCCACCGCGTGGTCACCGTCGACCTGAGCGACGCCGACGTCGTCGCCGACCTGGCCACCGAGGCCGGCCGCCGCGACGCCGTCGCGGGCGTGCTGGCCGCCGTCGGCGACGGCCCCATCCACGGCGTCGTGCCGGCCGCGGGCATCGGTGGCTTCACGGGCGTGGACCCGGCGCTCGTCGTGTCGGTCAACTACTTCGGGGCCGTCGCCCTGGTCGAGGGTCTCCACGAGCGTCTGGCCGCCGCCGGTGCCGCCGGTGGCGCGGGTGTCGTGATGCTCGCATCCAACTCGATCACCGGCCAGCCGGGCTGGGACTCCGGCGTCGCGGCGCTGTGCCTCCAGGGCGACGAGACCGCGGCCCGGGCAGCGGCGTCGCTGACCGAGGCCGTGATGGTCTACCCGGCGACCAAGGCCGGCTGCGCGTGGTGGGCCCGGCGTGAAGGCGTGAAGCCCGAGTGGGCCGGGGCCGGCATCCGGCTCAACTCGGTCGCGCCCGGCAAGATCGCCACAGCGATGGTCGAGCAGCTCAAGGCCGACCCGGTCTTCGGGCCCCTCTCGGAGTCGTACCCGAGTGCCCTCGACCGCGACGGGCGGCCCGAGGAGATCGCGGCCGCCATCGCGTTCCTGCTCTCCGACGACGCGTCGCTCATCGTCGGATCGGTGCTCTACCTGGACGGCGGGACGGACGCGATCCTGCACCCGATCTCGCCCGAGGGCTGGGACGTGGCGCCCGTCGACGCCTAGCGAGGCTTTTGTCTCAAAGGCCACACGCGCACCAGACAATCGCACTACCGTCGATGGGTGCTCCGTCGACTCGTGGTCGTCCTGCTGGTGCCTGCGCTCCTGTCGCTGGTGCCCGTCCACGCGACCGCCGATGACGGCTCCGGCTCGGTCGCCTCGGCGTCGGGCCCGGCGTCGGCACCGGCGTCGGCACCGGTGTCGGCTCACGCGGCAGCGCAGCGTCGCGGCGACCCGCGACTGCACCGCAAGATCTACGTCAGCCGGGAGTCGCAGGCCTACCGTGCAGCCTCCCGCGACCGGCGGTTCCGGCCCATCGGCCGCCAGCCGATCGCGCAGATCGTCAGCGAGAACTGGTTCCCGCTCGCCACGGTGAGGAAGCAGGTCCGGAAGTACGCCCGGAAGGCCAACCGCCACCACCGCACGCCGCTGCTGGCGATCTACGCGATCCCGGCTCGCGACTGCGGCGGCTACTCCGCGGGCGGCCTCGACCACGCGACGTACAAGCGGTGGATCAGCCAGGTCGCCGCCGGGCTCCGGAACAAGCACGCCATGGTCGTCCTCGAGCCGGACGCCCTCGGCCACCTCGGCATGTGCGGCGGCCAGGGCGACCGCACCGGGACGCTCGCGTACGCGACCCGCGTCCTCGCTGCGGCCGGCGTCTGGGTCTACATCGACGCCGCTCACAGCGCGTGGATCAAGCCGGGCGCCATGGCCCGGCGGCTGATCGCCGCCGGTGTCCGGCACGCGCGCGGCTTCAGCGTCAACGTGGCCAGCTTCGTGCGCACCGACCTCGAGAAGAGGTACGCGAAGCGGATCCTCAAGGCCCTGCGCAAGCGCGGCGTCGGCCGGAAGCACTACGTCATGGACACCTCGCGCAACGGCAACGGCCAGACCAACGGCAACGACTGGTGCAACCCGCTCTACGCACGGCTCGGTCACAAGCCCCAGGTCGTGGCCCAGCGCCGGCTCGACGCGTACCTCTGGGTGAAGTCCCCCGGAGAGTCCGACGGCAACTGCAACGGCGGGCCGTACGCCGGGGCGTGGTGGCCGGAGTACGCGCTGCGCCTCATGGGCCAGCGCTGACGTCTGCACCTGCCGCCAGTGGAGAACAGGCCGCCTGTGGAGAACAGACCGCCTGTGGAGAACAGGCCGCCTGTGGAGAACAGACCGTCGGTGGGGGGTGGTCGCTGGTCGAGTGGCTGCATGCCTCGCAGACCAGACTCCCTCGACCATGCAGACCGACTGACGGACGCGGTGATGGACCTCCTCGCCGAATCCGGCGCGACGGGAGTCTCTCTCCGTCGGATCGCGGACAGACGTGAGGTCAGCGTCGGCTCCCTGACGAACAGGTGGGGCACCCGCGACCGGATGCTGCACATCGCGATCAACGAGTTCCGGGCCCGCTGGAACTACCTCATGGGCGGGCTCAGCTGGACGGACGGGCTCATGGCTCTCCTCCCGCTCAGCGAGGACGAGGTCGACGACTGCCGGGTCTGGCTCGCGTTCTCCGACCTGGCGAGCACGGACGAGGTGATCGCGGAGTGTGTCGCGGACCAACGACGGGAGGAGCGCGAGCTCGTCACCGCCTTGGTCAGACGGCGCGGCGACGACGACTCCGCGGACCTGGTGGTCGACCTCGTCATCGCTGTGGTCGACGGGCTGCGCGCCGCTCTGTGCAGCCCCTCTCCCATGCCGCTCGCGCGGGCGCGCCAGCTGCTCGACCGGCACCTCCAACCACTGGGACTGCGCGCCGAGGAGCTGCGACTGACGGGACCACCGTCGTTCCTCGTCTGTGCCGACTGAGACCGGACCCGTCCCAAAAGAAGCGGACGTCCGCTTCTTTTCGGGGGGACCTGGTCAGAAGAGGAGGGCGCTCGCCGGGTCCTCGAGGATCCCCGCCACGTCGGCCAGGAACCGCGAGCCCTTCTCGCCGTCGATGTGCCGGTGGTCGAAGGACAGGGCCAGCGTCGTGACCTGCCGGACGACGATGCTGTCCACGCCGTCGGCCTCCACGACCCAGGGCTGCTTCCTGATCGCGCCGAAGCAGAGGATGGCCGACTCCCCCGGGTTGATGATCGGCGTGCCCGCGTCGACGCCGAAGACGCCGACGTTGGTGATCGTGAAGGTGCCGCCGCTCATCTCGGCCGGCTGGGTCTTGCCGTCGCGGGCGACCGCGGTCAGCTCGTTGAGCGCCGTGGCCAGCTCGAGGAGCGAGAGGTCCTGGGCATCCTTGACGTTGGGGACGACCAGACCGCGTGGAGTGGCCGCGGCGATGCCGAGGTTCACGTAGTGCTTGAGCACGACCTCGTCGGCGGCGTCGTCCCAGAACGAGTTGATCTCCGGGGTGCGCCGTGCGGCGAGGATGACGGCGCGAGCCAGCACGAGCAGCGGGGAGACCTTGACCTCGCGGAACTCGCGGCGCTTCTTGAGTCGCTCGACGAACTCCATGGTCCGGGTGGCGTCGATGGTGACCCACTCGGTGACGTGCGGGGCGGTGAACGCCGACTGCGTCATCGCCCCGGCCATCATCTTGCGAACACCCTTGATCGGCTCGCGCGTCTCGCGCTGTCCGTGGGTCGGGCCCGGAGGCGCGCTGGCGCCGACGGTGTCGAGACCGGGTGAGCCGGCGCTGGAACCCTCGACGTCCGACCGGGTCACGGATCCGTTCGGCCCGGTCCCCGTGACGGTCGCCAGGTCGATGCCCAGGTCCTTGGCCAGCTTCCGCACCGGCGGCTTCGCCAGCACCCGCACCTCGGACGGCTCCAGGTCGCGCGCCGACACGGCCGGTACGGCGACCTCCGGCTCGGCCGCCTCCACGAGGGGCGAGGCGAGCCCCGTCTCGAAGGACGCCTGCGCCTGGATGTGCGTAGCCAGCGCGCCGGACTCGACCTTGCGCGGGCGCCGGGTCGGGCCGCGGTCGGCCTTGTTGCGGCCGACCAGGCTCTCGCCCTCGCCGCCGCCGGACGCGGCCGGGTTCGAGAGGTCGATCTCCATCGGCTCGCTGGTCGAGCCCGGAGGCGCGCCGGCGCCGACGGTGTCGACGGTGTCGACGGTGTCGAGACCCTCGGCCTCATCACCGACGGCGATGATCGGCGTCCCGACCGCGACGGTCTCACCCTCCTCGACCAGGATCGCCGTGACCGTGCCGGCGTACGGCGACGGCAGCTCGACGATCGACTTGGCGGTCTCGATCTCGACGACGATGTCGTTGATGGCGACCACGTCGCCGACCTTGACCTTCCAGGCGACGATCTCGGCCTCGGTGAGGCCCTCACCGACGTCGGGCAGCTTGTACTCAGCCATGTCAGGTCCCCTTAGAAGCCGAGCGAACGGTCGACGGCGTCGAGCAGCCGGTCGAGGTCGGGGAGGTAGTCCTCCTCGATGCGGGACGCCGGGTAGGGGGTGTCGAACCCGCCGACCCGCAGGACCGGCGCCTCGAGCGAGTAGAAGCACTCCTCGGTGATCCGGGACGAGAGCTCCGCACCCATCCCGAGGTTCACGTGCGCCTCGTGCACGACCACTGCGCGTCCGGTGCGCTGCACCGAGGCGTAGACCGGCGCCATGTCGAGCGGCGAGAGCGTGCGCAGGTCGATGACCTCCAGCGACCGACCCTCACCGGCGGCCGCCTCCGCGGCCTTGAGCGCGGTCTTCACGGTCGGGCCGTAGGCGAGCACGGTGACGTCCGAGCCCTGCCGCACGACGCGGGACGAGAACAGCGGGTCCGGCGTGATCGAGTCGTCGAGGTCGGCCTTGTCGGCGTGGTACTGCCGCTTCGGCTCGAGGAAGATCACCGGGTCGTCGCAGGCGATCGCCTGCTGGATCATCCAGTAGCCGTCGACCGGGTTGGAGCACGCGACGACCTTGAGGCCGGGCGTGTGCGCGAACTGCGCCTCGGGGGACTCGCTGTGGTGCTCCACCGCTCCGATGCCGCCGCCGAACGGGATCCGGATGACCATCGGCATCGGGACCCGGCCCTTGCTGCGGTAGCGGATCTTGGCGACCTGGCAGACGATCTGGTCGTACGCCGGGTAGACGAAGCCGTCGAACTGGATCTCGACCACCGGTCGGTAGCCGCGCATCGCCATGCCGACCGCCGTCCCGACGATGCCGGACTCCGCGAGCGGGCTGTCGATGACGCGGTCCTCGCCGAAGTCCTTCTGCAGGCCGTCGGTGATCCGGAAGACGCCGCCGAGCTTGCCGACGTCCTCGCCCATGACGAGGACCTTCGGGTCGTCCTCCATGGCGCGCCGCAGCCCCATGTTGAGACCCTTGGCAAGGGTGATCTTCTCGCTGCCCTGGGACATCAGCGCGCCCCCTCGAACGAGGAGAGGTAGGCCTCGAAGCCGTCGCGCTGCGCGACCAGCTCGTCGGGCATGTCGGCATAGACGTGGTCGAACATGCTCAGCGGCGCCGGGTCGGGCAGCGCCTTGCAGCCCTCGCGGAGCCGGGCGCCGAGCTCGTCCGCCTCGGCCGCCACCTCCTCGAAGAAGGCCGCGTCGGCCAGCCCGTTGCGCTTGACGTAGGCCTCGACCCGGGCGATCGGGTCCTTGAGCTTCCAGCTCTCGACGTCGCCCGAGAGCCGGTAGCGGGTCGGGTCGTCGGTCGTGGTGTGGGCACCCATCCGGTACGTGTAGGCCTCGACGAAGGTCGGGCCCTGGCCGTCGCGGGCGCGCTGCAGCGCGGCCTGCGTGACGGCGTACGTCGCCAGCACGTCGTTGCCGTCGACGCGGACGCCCGGGAAGCCGAACCCCAGCGCGCGCTGGTAGAGCGGGATCCGGGTCTGGCGCTCGATCGGCTCCGAGATCGCCCACTGGTTGTTCTGGCAGAAGAACACGACCGGCGCGTTGTAGGACGCCGCGAAGATGAAGGCCTCGTTGACGTCGCCCTGGCTCGAGGCACCGTCACCGAAGTGCGCGACGACGGCCGCGTCCCGGTCCGGGTCGCCGGTGCCGACGTCGCCGTCGCGCTGCACGCCCATGGCGTAGCCCGTCGCGTGCAGGCACTGGGCGCCGATGACGATCGTGTAGAGGCCGAAGTTGAACTCGTCGGGGTCCCAGTTGCCGTGGTCGACGCCGCGGAAGAGCCCGAGCAGCTTGAGCGGGTCGAGGCCGCGGCACCAGGCGACGCCGTGCTCGCGGTAGGTCGGGAAGACGAAGTCCTGGGGGCGCAGCGCGCGGCCGGCACCGACCTGGGCGGCCTCCTGGCCGAGCAGCTGGGCCCAGATGCCGAGCTCGCCGTGGCGCTGGAGCGCGGTGGCCTCGGTGTCGAGGCGGCGGACCAGCGTCATGTCGCGGTAGAAGCCGCGGAGCTGCTCCGGGCTGAAGTCGATGTCGAACTGCTCGAGACCCGGGGGCAGGTGGTGCACCCGCTCGCCCTCGGGCGTGAGGAGCTGCACCAGCTCGGGGCCTCCGTCGCTCTGCGACGGGCCGAAGACCTCGGCAAGATCTGGACCGAACGGATTCATGCCAAACGCTCCTTCGCAGTCACGGCGACGCGGGGTCACCGCTGTGCCGAGCTCGTGGGTCAGGGGCTCCGGATCGCCAGCGTCCGCGGGGGTGGTGCGGGGCTGTGAGCCGGGCCACATTCGTCCGCGCCAATGTATCGGTCCCGGCCAGCGGCCGCGAACCAGGCCGGGACGTCAGTGCAGCTCGCCGAGGTCCTCGTGCTCCTGGTGGCTGACCGGCTCGATCTGGAACGTCGCGTGGTGGACGTCGAAGTGCTCGGCGACGCAGGCGCAGAGCTCGTCGAGGGTCGGCCCGACGCCGCGCTCGGCGAGGCAGGCGTCGGTCACCGTGACGTGGGCGGACAGCGAGGGGATGCCGCTGGTGATCGTCCAGGCGTGCAGATCGTGGACGTCCGTGACGCCGGGGACGCCGAGCAGGTGCTGCTTCACGTCGTCGAGGTCCAGCCCCGCCGGGGCGATCTCGAGGAGCACCACTGCCGCGTCGCGCAGGAGCACCAGTGCCCGCGGCACGATCATCACGGCGATCACGAGCGTGGCGACGGGGTCCGCCCGCTCCCAACCGGTCGTGAGGATGACCAGGCCTGCGACCACCACCAGCAGGGAGCCGAGCAGGTCGGCGAAGACCTCGTTGGCCGCGCCCCGCAGGTTGAGGGAGCCGGTCTCGGACCGGCTGAGCACGGCCATCGACACCGCGTTGGCCACCAGCCCGACCACCGCGAACGCGACCATCGGCCCGGCCTCGACGGACTGCGGTTCGCCCAGCCGCGAGACCCCGGTCCAGAAGAGGTAGGCGCAGACACCGAGCAGCACCACGGAGTTGAGGAGGGCGGCCAGCACCTCGGCCCGGTGGAGGCCGAAGGTCGACCGCGGCCCGCCCGACATCCCGGCGACGTACGACGCACCCAGCGCGAGCACGACCGCCGCCGCGTCGGTGGCCATGTGGCCCGCGTCCGCGAGCAGGGCCAGCGAGCCCGACACCAGCCAGCCGACGACCTCCAGGACGAGGACGGAGGCGGTCACCGCCAGCACGATCCGCAACCGCGACCGGTCGCCGGCCCGCCCCGCGGCGTGCCCGTGGTCGTGTCCCATGCACCCAGGCTAGGACCGCCGTGTTCCCATAGGCCGGTGCATCGATGGGTGACGGTGCCGTGGCGCCTGGTCGTGGGCCCGGCAGTCGTGGTGAGCGCGCTGGTGGTGTCCACCGCGCCGGCAGCACAGGCTCGGGACACGGTCGACCCGCGCCCGGTGTACGACGCGTCGCGGTTCGCGGACCCCTCCGTGACGGTCGGTGGCAACGGACTCGTCGCGGTGTCGACCGGTGCCAGCGTCCCCCGGGCCACCGCCCCAGGACCGTCCGGGCCGTGGACGGTCGGCGGACCGGCCCTCGCCAAGCTGCCCGCCTGGGCGACCGGCGAGGCGGCCTGGGCCGCCGACATCGCGCAGGTCGGCAAGCGCTGGCTCCTCTTCTACTCCGTCCCGGTCGCCGGTCTGGGCGAGGAGGACCGCTGCATCGGCGTCGCCCGCTCCGACACCGCCCTCGGTGAGTTCAGGCCGATCGGGACGCGACCGCTCGTGTGCCCCCGCAAGGCCCTGACCCCCAAGGCGCACGACGTCATCCACGGCGCCCGCGCCGGGGGGCTCCCCTGGGCCGGGGTCATCGACCCGTCGTTCTTCGTCGACGACAACGGGCTCACCTACCTGCTCTACCGCACCCAGAACCAGCCGTCGTCGATCCGGATGCTGCCCCTCACGAAGAACGGCGTGCGGCCGCGGCCGACGAAGGACGGGCCGGCCGAGAGCGTCGAGCTGACCCGGGCGCCCGGTGTCGAGGAGAACCCCCTGCTCCTGAAGCGGCGCGGCAGGTACCTGCTCCTCACCTCGGACGGGGACTTCACCAACTGCTACTACCGGACGACGTACCGGCAGTCCCGCACGCTTGAGGGGCTGGCCGGCGCGAAGAAGCGGGCCCTGCTCAGCGGGGCGTCGACGGGGATCTGCGGGCCCGGCGGTGCGGACGTCGTCACGCTGCCCACGGGAGCGGTGATGGTGTTCCACGGCTGGCTCTGCACCGCGGCCGGCGGGCCGCCGTACCCGCACTGCCCGACCGGCTTCAGCCTCGGCCGCGACGGCGACCTCGCCCCACGCCGGGCGATGTTCGCGGCGCGGCTGCGGTTCTCACCCGCCGGGCGGCCCAAGGTCGACCGGCTCTACGTCCCGGTCGAGCCGCCGCCTCCGCCGCCCCCACCGCCGCCGCCTCCGCCCGAGGAGCCCTAGCCGGCAGCACGGAGCTAGGCGGACGGAGCTAGGCGGACGGCGGCCCGTCGTCGGTGTCCCTGGAGTACGTCTCGCCCGTCCGCGGGTCGACCGCGGTCTGGCCGGGCGGCAGGTTGGACAGGTCGGGCGCGATGACCGTCCGCTCGTTGGTCTCGGGCAGTCGCACGCCGACCGGCTTGCCTCCGCCGCCCACCAGCACGAGGTCGGAGGAGTCCCGCTTCGGCAGCGTCTCGCCGCGGAAGAACGCGGGGTACTTCACCTGGCAGATGCCCATCAGCACCAGGCCGAGCACCAGCGAGCCGACGCCCAGGAGGAACACGCCACCGATGCTGCCGATGCTCGTGTAGCCGTAGTCGGGGTCGATGTACTCCCGACAGGCGATGACGAAGAAGACCAGCAGGATGATCCCGCCGAAGCCGGGGATGATCCCCTGCATGACGAGGTCGCGCGGCGTCTTGGTGAGCGTCTTCCGGTAGAACCACACGCACGCGAAGCCCGTGAGCCCGTAGTAGAAGGCGATGAGCAGGCCGACCGCGGCGATCGTGTCGGCGAGGATGTTCTCGCTCGTGAGCGTCAGCAGCACGTAGAAGACGATCGAGACGCCACCCATCCAGGTCGTCGACTGGGTCGGGGTCAGGTACTTCGGGTGGATGTCGGCGAACTTCTCCGGGATCGCCTTGAACGCCGCCATCGACAGGCTCGCGCGCGCCGTCGGGATGATCGTCGTCTGGGTCGACGCGGAGGCCGAGGTCAGCACGCAGATCGCGAGCAGGTGGACCATGATCCAGCCGACCGCGCCGCCGCCGAAGACCTCGTGGCCCATCGCGGCGAACACGTCGTCGGCGTTGGCCTCGTTGCCCAGGCCGATGCCCTCGGTGCCGACGCCCGCGAAGGCGATCGTGGCCACCGACACCAGGGCGTAGGTGAGCAGCAGCAGGACGGTCGAGAGGATCGCCGCGCGCCCGGGCGTGGTCCCGGGGTCGTCGGACTCCTCGTTGATGGCCACCGCGGTGTCCCAGCCCCAGTAGATGAAGATGGCGATCAGCGTCGCGCTGACGACCGCGGTCACGCTGAGGCCGCTGGGCGACAACCAGTCGAGCGACGGCTTGAGCCCGACGGGCGCGTCGCCGGCGTACACCTTGATGATCGCGAAGAGCGCGAAGGCGACCAGGGTGACGACCTCGATGCCGAGCAGCGCGTACTGCAGCCGTGCGGACACCTCGATGCCGCGGTAGCAGATGTAGGTCATCACGACGATCCACACGACGCCGGCGAACGTGGACCAGAACAGGCTGCCCGCGAGGTCGTCGAAGCCGAACAGGGAGAAGGAGTACGCCCCGGCGATCGCCGCCAGGTTGGCCATCACGATGACGTCGGCGGCGATGATCCCCCAGCCGCCCATCCACCCGGTCCTGGTCCCGAACGCGCGCGAGGCCCACGTGAACGTCGTGCCGCAGTCGGGCTCGGCCTTGTTGAGCTCGGAGTAGCCGACCGCGATGCAGTACATCGGGATGAAGGCCACGACCATGATCAGCGGCGCCTTCACGCCGACGATGCCGTCGCCGTTGGCGACGATCACGACGTAGCCGAGGCTCGCCGCGAGGCTGTACGCCGGTGCGGTGGACGCGATCCCGACGACGATGCTGCCGACCAGGCCGAGGGCTCCGGACTTCAGTCCCTTGCCCTCGGCGGCTTCGGTTTCAGCGGTGGCGGACATGCGATCCTCCCGAATCCGTCGTGGATGCTGTCTCGCACGACAGGATCCCCCGGACGCACGGTAGTGCTGCGCACCCCGCCGCGACTAGACCCAAGCGGTGTCCGGACCCTTCGGCACGATCCCCGTCGGGTTGATGTCCTCGTGGACCAGGTAGTAATGCTGCTTGATCTGGTCGAAGTCGGTGTTGCCGCCGAACGCCGGGATCGCGTAGAGCTCGCGCGCGTAGGCCCACAGCGCCGGCATCTCGGTGAGCTTCTGACGGTTGCACTTGAAGTGGCCGTGGTAGACCGCGTCGAACCGGGCCAGGGTCGTGAACAGCCGGACGTCGGCCTCGGTGATCGCGTCGCCCATCAGGTAGCGCCGGCCCGACAGTCGGTCCTCGAGCCAGTCGAGCGCCGCCCAGAGCCGGTCGTACGCCGCGTCGTACGCGTCCTGGGATCCGGCGAAGCCGCAGCGGTACACGCCGTTGTTGACCTCGGTGTAGATCCGCTCCATCACCTCCTCCATCTCGTCGCGGACGTCGGCCGGCCAGAGGTCGGGCGCGTCGGCGCGGTGGAAGTCGCCCCACTCGAAGAAGAGGTCGTGGGTGATGACCGGGAAGTCGTTGGTCACCACCACGCCGCTCGGGACGTCGACGAGCGCCGGCACGGTGATGCCCTTGTCGTAGTCGGGGAACCGCGCGAGGTAGGCCTCCTCCAGGCGCTCGATCCCGAGCACCGGGTCGACCGGCTCCCCGTCCGGACCCGGGGGGTCCAGGTCGAAGGTCCAGCTGTGCTCGTCGTGGGTGGGGCCGCAGAGCCCCAGCGAGATCACGTCCTCGAGACCCAGCAGCTGCCGGACGATGATGGCGCGCGTCGCCCACGGGCAGGCCTTCGCCGCGACCAGCCGGTAGCGACCCGGCTCGACCGGCCACGTCCCGCCGTCCCGGGTGATCCGGTCGGGGATGTAGTCGGTGTCGCGGTCGAAGCCGCCGTCCTCCACGTAGTCGGGCACGGGGAGGAGGTACCCCTTCCCCGTGCTACGGCGACGGCGAGCAGGCGGCGTACGTCGCGGTGACCACGGCCGGCTTGCGCGGCTTGCCGTTGGCCTTCTTGGCGAGCTTGGTGACGACGCGGACCGCGGCGTCGGACCCGTCGGCGATCCCGCTGACGACGACGGCCTGACCGGCGGCCGGCTTCCGCACCGTCTTCTTCTTCACGCCGTTGACGAACACCTGGACCTGCTTGATCGTCTTGGCGCGCTTGCCCTTCGTCGTGACCGCCGCGGTCACCGTGTTCGCGGCGCAGCTGCGGCCGGTGGCCGGGAGGCTCACGTACTTCGCGCCCTTGCCCGCGGCCGCGACCGTCTGCGAGCCGGCGGGCTGGAAGGTGGCCACCAGGGTGGCCCTGCCGTTGGCCGAGACCGGCAGGCTGGTCGAGCGCCCACCCGTCACGTAGTAGGTGCCGCCGTACGTCCCGGCGGGGAGGAAGACCACCTCGGTCGTGTCGACGTCGAGCTGCTCGCCGTAGTTGTCCTGGTAGGGCCCACTCGACCCGCCGACGGTGAACAGCTCGACCTCGGTGTAGACCCCGGCCCCGCGGACCTTCTTGGTGAAAGTCATGAATCCCGGCTGGGTCACCGTGAAGCCGAAGTCGAGCCTTGCCTCGGCGTAGGCGTGGATGGTGCAGACGGACGGCGTGACCGTGTTGGTGATCGACACCGAGCCCTCCCCGCTGAGGGTGACCCGCTTGACGTTGCCCCCGCTCGACGTCACCTGGCCGGTGGCCGACACGCTGGCGTTGCCGCTCTGGGTGTCCGCGCCGCCGTTCGAGACCGCGCCGGCGATCGTGTGGGTGACCGACACCGCGGGGCCGTTCTCAGCGAGCGGCTCGCTGTTGTTCAGCGACTGGATGGTCCCCGGAGACGTCGAGCAGGGACCTCCGTCGCTGTGGACGTCGGCCTGGGTCTCGAGCTGGGCGGAGCTGAACGCCGGCGCGGCCTGCGCCGGTGCGGCGATGAGGGAGGCGGCGGCGAGGGCGGCAACCGTGCCGAGAGCGAGCCGTCGAGCGGCGGTCCTGGAAGTCATGGCGCCAACCTAGGGGTTCCGGGCCTGGTGTCGTGGCTAGGACACGGGCGGGCAGGCGACGTACGACGCCGTGACCGTGACCGTCTTCGCCGGCTTGCCGTGGACGGGCAGCAGGGTCACCAGTGCCTGGACCGTCACGTCCTTGGACGGCGTCGCCGGGAACGTGTAGACCTTCTTGGCCTTCGGGTTCTTGTCCTTGGCGACCTTCTTGCCGTCGACGAGGAGCGTGACGACGTCCATCGTCGCCGCCCTCTTCTTCTTGGGCGTGACGGCCGCCTTCACCGCACCGCTGCCGCAGGTCCGTGCGGACGCGAGCCCGACGTACTTCTTGCCCTTGCCCTGCGGCGCGGCGGACTGCGAGCCCGCGACGGCGAACGTCGCGCTCACCTTCGCAGAGCCGGCGGACGTCCCCGAGGTGAACCGCTGGGCGTCGACAGAGGCCTGGATGTCGCCCGAGTACGCACCGGCCGGCAGGAAGATCCGTCGGGTGTTCGACCCGTTGACGTAGTACTGCTCCTCCTCGAAGCCGCCGCCCGCGGCGTCGAGGGACACACCGATGCCCGTGAACCGCGTGGAGCTCGACTGGATGGTGAGCCACCCCGCCTGGGCGACGTTGAAGGCGAAGCCGATCCCGCCCCCAGCGCTGGCGTGGGCCTCACATGCCGAGGTGCCCAGGGCGTTCGTGACCGTCGCGCTGCCCTGGGTGCTCAGCTCGAAGCCGCGCAGGTTGCCGCCGGCCGAGCTGACCCGGGCCCGGCTCGTGGACGAGACCGTCACGCTCCCGGTGTCGGCCGCGTCGAGGTTGTTGACGTAGCTTCCGCTGCCGGTCGACGTGAAAGTCACGGCCGGGCCGTTCTCCACCAGGTTCATCGGCCCGTCGGAGGGCGGCGTGGTGTCGGTGTCGGCGCAGTTGCCGTCGTCGGTGTGCATGAAGGCCTGGGACCCGGCCTGCGCGACCGAGAACACGGGTGCTGCCTGGGCGGGCGCGACGGTGAGGGTGGCGGCGGCCAGGCCGACCGTGGTGGAGAGCACGAGTCGGCGGGCAGCGGTCCGTGAGGTCATGCCGGACAACCTAGTGGCGTCGGAGGGCCCAGGGTTGGAGACGCTCATATCCCTTGACCGACGTCCGTCGCAGCTTGCGGAACGTGTACGACGCCGAGTCGGCCAACGCGGCGTGCGCGCCGTCGTCGACCAGCACCGACCCGGGCCTGGCGATCGAGGTCAGCCGCGACGCGATGTTGACCGTTGGGCCGAGGACGTCGCCGAGCCGCGCCACCACCTCGCCGTACGCGATCCCGGCACGCACGCCCGGGAAGCCGTCCTCGTCGTCGGCCCCCCGCGCGGTGAGGTTCAGGGCGACCTCGGCGGCCTGCACCGCGTCGTCCGCGACGAAGAGCACCTCGTCGCCGATGTTCTTGATGACCCGGCCGCCGTGGTCGTTCACCGCGGCGGAGCACTCGGCCTCGAAGTGCTCGATCCAGGTGACGAGCTCGAGGTCGCTCATCTCCTTGCTGCGCGAGGTGAACCCGACGATGTCCACGAACCCGACGGCGAGCTGGGACACGTCGGACCCCAGCGAGTCGGTGGTCATCATCCGGCGCGAGGCCTTCGCGAGGTGCTGGCGCCAGACGTAGTTCTGCAGGGTCTCCAGCCGCGGCAGCACCTCCTCGGTGAGCGAGGTGATCTGGCCGACCGGGTCGTCGTTCTCGAGGGCGACCTCGGTCAGCAGTCGGGTCTGCCACTCCGCCAGCCGCGCGAAGCTGCGGCCCCAGGTGCGGACGAGGGCCGCCTGCCGCTCGGGGCTGAGGATGCCCATCTTCATCAGGTCGTGGCTGTAGCGCAGGGCCTGGACGTCGGCCTCGGTGAACGCGACGTCGTCGTCGTCCTGCTCGGGGAAGCCCAGCAGCCGCCACAGCTCGCGGGCGACGTCGAGCGAGACGCCCGCCTCCTCGGTCACCTGGAGACGGTTGAGGTGCGGGGCCTCGCCGAGGATCAGCTCCTCGATGGCGTCCAGGCCGCCGGAGAGGTCGACCTCAGGGGCGTCGCTCACGTCAGGAGGCGGGGAACCGCTCGGCCGCGGTCTTCTCCAGGGCGTCGTGGAACGACGGCATCTCGACCGCGAGCTTCTCGAGCTGCTCCTTGGTGAAGTGGATCAGCTCGAGGGGGGTCAGCGCCACGATGCTCGCCGTGCGGAGGCTGTGGTTGACGATCGCCGCCTCGCCGACGATGTCGCCGGGACCGAGCTGGGCGACCTCCTCGCCGTGCGCGCGCACCGAGACGTTGCCGGTGAGGATGACGTAGGCCTTGTCCGCCCCGGTCGCCTCCGAGATCGGGGCCCAGCCCTCGGGGAGGGTCACCCGGGTGCCGGAGGCGCTGATGCGCGCGATCTCCTCGGGCGTGAACATCGAGAAGAACGTGTCTGACATGACGGTGCCTTTCCTTGGGCCGTTCCTGGGCTTGGCCGGACTCCTCCGGCTCGTCGCCGTGGTCCCGGCTCCCCAACGCCGAGCCTAGTGCCGGGGTTACTCCGTCGGGAGCGGGTCGCGCGAGATCGGGCAGGACATGCAGCGCGGTCCGCCGCGGCCCGAGCCGAGCTCGGAGCCCGCGATCCGGACGACCTCGATGCCCGCGTCCTCGAGCCGGGCATTGGTCTCGTCGTTGCGCTCGTAGGCGACCGCGACCCGGGGCGCGAGCGCCAGCGTGTTGTTGCCGTCGTCCCACTGCTCGCGCTCGGCGGTGACCGGGTCGAGGCCCGTGTCGATCTGGTGCAGGGTGTCGATGCCCATCGCCTTGGCGGCCGCGACGAGGAACGGCTCCGGCTGGGCGACGTCCAGCAGCAGGTCGCCGTCGGTCTCGAAGTCTCCCGTGGGGGTGACCGCGAACGCGACGAGCGAGTCGGCGACGTTGGGGTAGACGACCATCTTGTCGACGTCCACGAGCGTGCAGATCGTGTCGAGGTGCATGGTGGCCCGCTCCTGGGCGATCGGCACCGCGAGGATCGTGTGCGCGAGACCGTCGGTGAAGCACTGGCGGGCCATCCGCTCGACGCCTGCCGGCGTGGTGCGCTCGCCGACACCCACCGCGATCACGCCCGGTGCCAGCAGCAGGACGTCGCCGCCCTCGACGTGCTCGAGGTGGGCGCCGTGCATGGTCGGCGTGCCGGCGAAGCGCGGGTGGCGCGTGTAGATGAGCTCGGTGAGCTCGGTCTCGCGCTTGCGCGCCGGCATGGCGAGCGACGTGATCGCCACCCGGTCGTGGACCCACACCGAGGAGTCGCGGGTGAAGAGCAGGTTGGGCAGCGGGTCGATGAGGAAGTCGTCGTACGCCAGCATCGAGGTCACGAGGCCGAAGCCGCCGCGGACCTCGTCGTTGCGGATGCCCGCGGTGAGGTACGACGTCAGGTCGGCCGGTGACGCCTCGCCGAGCAGGCCCTCGAGGTAGCCGCGCATCGTGTCGCCGAGGTCGAGGTCGCGCAGGGCCTCCTCGATCGCGTGGCCGCGGGCGTCCTCCTGGGCGAGCGTCTCGGTGAGCAGGTCGGTCAGGTAGAGCACCTCGACGTCGCGGGCGCGCAGCTCGGCGGCGAACGCGTCGTGCTCGTCCTGCGCGCGCGCCACCCACGGGATACCGTCGAAGAGGAGCTTGTCGTTGTTGCGGGGCGTCAGCCGCTTCAGCTCGGGACCGGGCCGGTGGAGCATCACCGTCCGCAGCCGACCGACCTCGCTGTCCGCTCCGTGCGTCGCCTGCTCACCCATGTCGCGCAGCCTAGGTCAGGCGACCAGCTCCACGAACGTGAGGACGGCGAGGACGAGGCAGACCCCGGCCCCCACGTAGTGCAGGACGTGCAGCGCGACGTACCGCATCAGGGTCTTGCCGGCGATCACGGCGAGGCCGCTCACCACGAGCAGCGCGCCGAGCGCGCCGATGAACACGCTGGCCGGCGCCTCGTACCTCGCCACCAGCGAGATCGTCAGGAGCTGCGACAGGTCGCCCCACTCGGCGGCGAACAGGACGAGGAACGACGCGAGCACGGCCCGGAAGCCGGTGACGTCCTTCGCCCCCTCGACGAACTCGTCGCCCGTGTCCTGCTGGTGGCCGCGCCCCTCGCGGACGAGGATCACCGCGCCCACGACGAACATGACCAGGGCGACGGTCTTCACCGCCTCCTCGGGCAGGAACGACGCCGCGTGGCCGAGCAGCACCGCGACGGTCGTCTGCACGGCGAAGGCAGCACCCACCCCGAGCCACACCAGGATCGGCCGGTACTTCGTGGCGAGCACGAGGGTGGCGAGGAACGTCTTGTCCGGGAGCTCGACCACGAAGATGGCGCCGAAGGTCAGGAACAGCGCGGCGAGGTCGAGCGTCACTTCGACGAATCTACGTCGGGAGCCGGGCCTCCAGCGACGCGACCTGGGCCTTGAGGTCCTCGAGCGAGGCGAGGATCGCGGCGGTCGACTCGTCGACGGCGCCCTCGACGTCCTCCTTCAGCTCCTCGAGGTCCTCCTCCTGCTCGGTCTCGAGGGCCTCGACCGCGACGGCGATGAACAGGTTCAGGACGATGTACGTCGACAGGACGATGTAGACGAGGAAGAAGACGTACGCCGCCGGGTGCTCGTCCGTGGTCGGCCGGATGACGTTGGCCCAGTCGTCGCCGCTGGTGACCTGGAACATCGACTGCAGCGACGTCGTGAGCGACCCGAAGTGCTCGGGATCGGTGTCGCCGAACAGCTGGGTCGCGACGACCGCGCCGATGTAGATCAGCATCGACAGCAGAGCCGCGATCGAGGCCATGCCCGGCACCGTGGCCACCATCGCGGCGACCACGCGGCGCATCGAGCGGACCGTCGACAGGAGGCGGAGGACGCGGAGCACGCGCAGGACCCGCAGCACGGAGTAGGTGCCGGCGCCGGGGATGATCGCGATGGCGACCACGAAGAAGTCGAAGAGGTTCCAGCCGCCGCGGAAGAACTTCGCGCCGTAGGCGTAGAGCCTCAGCGAGATCTCCACGACGAAGATGCCGACGGTGACCCAGCCGACGAACGTCGTCTCGGACTCGTGGTCCTCCATCCAGCCCGGCGAGACCTCGAGGCCGAGGATCGCCGCGTTGAGGACGATCACCCCGATGATCGCCCACTGGAACGGGCCGGACTCGACGAGAGCCTTGACGCGCTCCCTCATCGACCCTCCCCCACCAGGTGTCGGCTGGCAGCGGTCGCCTCCCGGAGCACGTCGGCCACGGGCCGGTCGAGGGCGGCGGCCGCCCGCACGACGTCGTCGTACTCCGGCTGGGCGTTGACGACGACGCCGTCGAGGCGGGCGAGCTTGACCGGGATGTCGAGCCCGCCGACCTGGACCGACGTGAGCTCCCGGGGCAGCGCGTGGCGCTCGACCGCGACCGTGCGGATGCCGATCGTCGAGGTCTCGCGGAAGATCGTGCGGCGCACCGCGTCGGCCACGGCGGGCTCGACGAGGGCGCGGAAGGTGTGGGCGGGGCGGCCCTTCTTCATGAGGATCGGGGTCAGCCAGGCGTCGAGTGCCCCGGCCGAGAGCACGGCGCCGATCACCTCGGGCCAGACGCGCGGGTCGAGGTCGTCGACGTTGGTCTCCAGCACCACCAGCTCGTCGACGCCGTCACGACCGGCGGACACCGGGTCGCCGACGAACAGCCGGAGCACGTTGGCGTGACCCTCGGGGTCGCGACCGCCGGCGCCGATGCCGACCTCGCGCGTGGTCATCGGTGGCTGCGGCCCCCAGCCCGTGGCGACGGTGGTGAGCAGGGCCGCACCGGTCGGGGTGCAGAGCTCCGTCGCGGGAGCGCCCTCGGGACCGGCGTACGACGGGACGCCGCGCAGCAGCTGGGCGACCGCCGGCGGCGGGACCGGCAGCGTCCCGTGGGCGCCGCGCACCGACCCGGAGCCGACGGCCACCGGGCTGACGACCACCTCGTCGGCGCCGAGGGCGACGAACCCCGCGCACACCCCGACGACGTCGGCGATCGCGTCGAGCGCCCCCACCTCGTGGAAGTGGACGTCCATCGGCTCGCTTCCGTGGACCGCCGCCTCCGCGACGGCGAGGCGCTCGAAGACCCGCAGCGCGAGGTCGCGGACCGGCTCCGCGAGCTCGGCCGCCAGCAGCAGGCCACGGATGTCGCGCCAGGTGCGGTGGTGGTGCGACTCCTCGATCTCGACGTGGCAGCGGGTGGCCGCGAAGCCCGCGCGCATCACGGTCTCGTGCCGGAGCGTCACCGGCTCGGGCGTCACCGCGTCGACGGCCTGCTGCACCACCTCGACCGGCACACCGGCACCGAGGAGCGCGCCGAGGAGCATGTCGCCGCTGGCGCCGGACGAGGCGTCGACCCAGACCGTCGTCACGCCGGACCGGCCGTCGCCCGGGCCACGCGCGCGGCGAAGACGCCGGCGCCGTACCCGTTGTCGATGTTCACCACCGTGACGCCGGGCGCGCAGGAGTTGAGCATCGCCAGCAGCGCGGTGAGGCCGCCGAACGACGTGCCGTAGCCGACGCTCGTCGGCACGGCCACCAGCGGGACGCCGGTCAGACCGCCGACGACGGACGGCAGCGCGCCCTCCATGCCGGCGACGACAACGAGGCAGTCGGCCTGCTCGAGACGGTCCTGGACGGCCAGCAGCCGGTGCAGGCCGGCGACCCCCACGTCCTCGATGAGGTCGACCCCGGCGCCGTGGACCCGCACGGTCAGCGCCGCCTCGGCGGCGACGGGCTGGTCGGACGTGCCTGCCGAGACCACCGCGACGGTCCCGCGCGACGGCGGCAGCGGACCGAGGGTGACCGCGCGCGCGACCGGGTGGAGCTCGGCCTCGGGCAGCTGGCTCGCGACGTGGGCGAGGGCGTCGTCGTCGAGCCGGGTCGCGAGCACCGCGCGGTCGGGGTGCGTGGCGTGCAGCGTGCTCAGGATCGCGACGACCTGCTCGGGCGTCTTCCCCGCGCCGTACACGACCTCCGCGTCACCGGTGCGGCCCGCGCGGTCGAGGTCGACGCGCGCGAAGCCGAGGTCTCCGACCTTGTCGTCAGTCATGGGCCTCGGCCCTGAACTGGTCGGCGGGGTAGACGCCGAGGATCTTCACGTCGGTGGTGAAGAAGGTGAGCTCCTCGAGCGCCCTGGCCAGGCCGGGGTCCGATGGGTGGCCGTCGACCTCGGCGAGGAACTGCGTCGCGGTGAACCAGCCGTCGACCATGTAGCTCTCGAGCTTGGTCATGTTCACGCCGTTCGTGGCGAAGCCGCCGAGGGCCTTGTAGAGCGCGGCAGGCAGGTTGCGGACGTTGAAGATGAACGACGTGACGACCGGTCCGTTGCCGGCCGGCGCCTCGACCAGGTCACGGGAGAGCACGACGAAGCGGGTCGTGTTGTGGTCCTCGTCCTCGATGTCCTCGGCCAGGACGTCGAGCCCGTAGATCTCGGCGGCGAGCGGCGGGGAGATCGCGCCCTGCGTCGGGTCGGCCGCCTCCACGATCTCGCGGGCGGCGCCGGCGGTGTCGCCGGAGATCACCGGCGTCAGGCCGTGCTCGCGGATGATCTTGCGGCACTGGCCGAGGGCGTGGACGTGGCTGTGCACGGTCTTGATGTCCTCGAGCCGCGCGCCCGGGATGCCCAGCAGGTGGAACCGGATCCGCAGGAAGTGCTCGGCGATGATGTGCAGGTCCGAGCGGGGCAGGAAGTGGTGGATGTCGGCCACCCGCCCGGCGATCGAGTTGTCGATCGGGATCAGCGCCAGGTCGGCGACGGGTTCGATCCCCGGGCCGGGCTCGACCGCGGCGAAGACGTCCTCGAAGGACGCGCAGGGCACGGCCTCGAGCTCCGGGTAGTGCTGCAGGCACACCTGGTGGCTGTTGGCGCCCGGCTCGCCCTGGTAGGCGATGCGTCGCGGTGCGGTCACCGGCGCAGTTTAGTGTCGGGAGCGATGGAGGTCGTGACGGTTCTCAGCCTGGTGGTCGCCCTGGTCGCGCTCGGTCTGGCCGCGGCGGCCTGGCGGCGCTCCCCGTCGTACTCCGGTGACCCCGACGCCCTGCCCGAGGACGTCGTGGGGCTGCGCCAGGAGGTCGCGGCGCTCAAGGCCGAGAGCGCGGGCGCGTTCCGGCACCTCGGGATCGTGAGGTACGACGCCTTCAGCAGCGGCGAGCAGCCGTCCGGGGGGCGGCTGTCGTGGTCGGTGGCGCTCCTCGACGAGGCCGGCGACGGGGTGGTCCTCACCGCGATCCACGGCCGCAGCGAGGCGCGCAGCTATGCCAAGGGCATCGCCGGGTGGAGCAGCGAGCAGCCGCTCTCTCCGGAGGAGGAGAGCGCCGTGGAGTCCGCCCGGCCATGATCGGGTCATGACCCGCGGCGACCGACCCTGGAACGAGCTGGCCGACGAGCTCGGCATCGCCGCCGTGGCCGACGGCGACCCGACCCGCTGGTACGACGAGCTGTGGTCGGCCGGGGCTCGCGGCGACGTACCCCTCCCCTGGGACCGGACGACGCCACACCCCTTCCTGGCCGGCTGGACCGACGAGCTCGGTCCCGCCGACGGACGGCGTGCGGTCGTCGTCGGGTGCGGGCTCGGCGGTGACTCCGAGCACCTCGCGGGTCTCGGCTGGCGGACGACCGCGTTCGACATCTCGCCGGCCGCCGTCGACGCCGTGCGTGAGCGCTACCCCGACTCCACCGTCGACTACCGGGTCGGCAACCTGCTGGACCCTGACGAGGAGCTCGTCGGCGCCTTCGACCTGGTCGTCGAGATCTACACCGTCCAGGCCCTGCACCCGTCGCTGAGGGAGCAGGCGTCGGCCGGGGTCCGCGCGCTCCTGGCCCCGGGAGGTCGCGCGCTGGTCGTCCAGGCACCGCGTGAGGACGACGAGGACTACACGCCCGAACCGCCCTGGACCCTCACCCGCGCGGAGATGGAGGCGGTGGCCGGCGACCTGACCGTCGAGTCGCTGGAGACACGTCCGACCCCGGACGGTTCGGGCCGTCGGTGGCGCATGGTTCTGTTGCGACCATGAGCGACGCCTCCCGACCGCCGCACGCGGACGCGACCACGGCCGACGGTTCGAAGTGGTGGACGCTGGTCGCGGTCTGCATCGGCATCTTCATCCTGCTGCTCGACGTCACGATCGTGAACGTCGCGCTCCCCGACATCCAGCAGGACCTCGACGCCCGGCTGTCCGGTCTCCAGTGGGTGATGGACGCCTACGCCCTCAGCCTCGCGGCCCTGCTCCTGACCGCCGGCTCGCTGGCCGACCTCGTCGGCCGACGCCGTGTCTTCATGATCGGCATCGCCCTGTTCATGGTCGGGTCGATCGCCTGCGGCGCCGCTCACGACATCGGGCTGCTCATCGCCGCCCGCGGCTTCCAGGGCATCGGCGGCGCGGCGATGTTCGCCACCGGCCTGGCCCTCCTGTCCTCGGCCTACCAGGGCCGTGACCGCGGCGTCGCCTTCGGCGCGTTCGGCGCCACGACCGGCCTCGCCGTGGCGGTGGGCCCGGTGGTCGGCGGCCTCCTCACCAGCGGGCTCTCGTGGCGCTGGATCTTCTTCGTCAACGTCCCGATCTGCCTGGGCGCGCTCGCCATCAGCGCCGCGAAGGTCAGCGAGTCGCACAACCCCCGCGCGGGCCGACCCGACTGGCTCGGCTTCGTCACGTTCAGCACCGGCCTCGGGGCCCTCGTCTACGGCCTCATCCGGGCCGGCCAGGAGGACTGGGACGACGGGCTGGTGGTCGGCTGCCTCGTCGCCGCCGTCGTGCTGCTCGCCCTGTTCGTGGTGACCCAGCTGGTGCAGGAGCACCCGATGTTCGACCTCACGCTGCTCCGCAAGCCGACGTTCGTCGGCGGGCTCATCGCGGCGTTCTCGATCTCGGCGTCGATCTTCGCGCTGTTCACCTACCTGGTGATCTACCTCCAGGTCGTCCAGGGCTTCGACGCGATCCAGACGGGCCTGCGCTTCCTGTTCCTCTCGGTCGCGTCGTTCTTCGCGGCCGCCATCGCCGGCCGGCTCACCTCGCACATCCCGGCGAAGTGGCTGATCGCTCCCGGCTTCGTCGTCGTGGGCACCGGCCTGCTGCTGCTCTACGGCATCGACGTCGGTTCGTCGTGGACCCGGCTGATCCCGGGTCTCGTCGTCGGCGGGATCGGCATCGGCATGGTCAACACGCCGCTCGCCTCCACGGCCGTGGGCGTGGTCGAGATGGCCCGGTCCGGGATGGCGTCGGGGGTGAACTCGACGTTCCGCCAGGTCGGCTACGCCACCGGCATCGCCGCCCTCGGGTCGATCTTCAGCCACCAGGTCGCCAAGGAGTTCTTCGACGGGCTGCCCTCAGACCTGTTGGTCGGCCTGGCCGGGGCGAGTCCGTCCGACGCGATCATCAGCGGCGCGCTCACCCGTCCCGGCATGGATCCGGCGATCGTCGCCGCGGCCAACCAGGCCGTCGTCGACTCCCTCAACCACATCACCCTGATCGCCGCGGTCATCGCCTACGCCGCCGCGGCGCTGTGCTTCCTGCTGATCCGCCAGAAGGACTTCATCATCCAGCCGGGTCACGCGCCGGAGCCTGCTGCCGGCTAGCGCGGCACGCGCACCAGCAGCCGGCCGTGGATGCACTCCATCCGGAGCTCGCGGCCGGACCCGATCGAGTCGCCGTCGAGCTGCCGCGGGGTGTCGCCGGGTGCCCTCAGGACCACGGTGCGGCCGGTCATCCGGTCGATGGTCTCGTCGGTGCGCTCGCTCTTGGCCAGCACGCGGTAGGCCAGCGGGATCCAGGACAGGAACTTGCGCGGGTGGAGGACGACGATGTCGAGCAGGCCGTCGTCGATCGAGGCGTGCGGGATGAGCGGCATGCCGGCCTGGAGGTAACCGACGTTGCCGACCACCACCGTCCGCGCCCGGTGCTTGGTGAACTCGCCGTCGTCGATCGAGATCTCGATGCGCAGGGCCGGGAACATCAGCGACTTGAGCGCTGAGAAGACGTAGGCGATCCAGCCCACCTTCTTCTTGATGTCCTCGTTGACGCCCTCCATGATCGCGGCGTCGAAGCCCATGCCGGCCATCACCATGAAGTGGGTGCGCTCGAACCCGTCGCCGCTGACGTCCACCATGTCGATGGCGCGGTCCTGCCCGGTCAGCGCGACGTCGACGGCGGCGCGGATGAACAGCGGGATGTCGAGGTTGCGGGCCAGGAGGTTGCCGGTGCCGGCCGGGATGATCCCGACGGGGATGCCGGTGCCGGCGAGCTCGGCGCACACCTCGCGCACCGTGCCGTCGCCCCCGCACACGAGGACCAGGTCGGCACCGTCGATCGAGGCCTGCTCGGCCATGCCGGTGCCGGGGTCCTCCACGGTCGTGTAGTGCCAGCGCGGCGGCAGCCACCCCGCGTCGGCGGCCAGGGTGGTGACGAGCGCCTTGAACGCGTCGATGTCCTCGACCTTCACCGGGTTGAGGACCACGGCGAGGTTGCGGTCGCTCGGGACCGGCGCGGGGAGCAGTGGTTGGGCGTTGATGGCGTGGCTGACCGGGAGCGGCGAGTACGCCGCGATGCCGGCCAGCACGATGCCGGTGCCGAGCAGCACGCCGCCCACCACGTCCGACGGGTAGTGGCGGCCGAGCAGGACCCGGTCGAGGCAGACGAGCAGGACCAGGACGACCAGGCCGGCGTACGCGAGCCTGCGTAGGTTGCCGCGGCGCACGAGCATGGCGACCAGCACCGCGAGCACCCCTGCGAACGCGGTGATGCCGGCCGCGTGACCGGACGGGAACGAGTGGCTCGACAGGTAGCCGTAGTCGACCTGGTAGGGCGGGCGCTCGCGGCCGATCGCGGCCTTGAGCACGATCCGGGCGAGCCAGACCGCGAGCATCACCGCCACCGCGAACACCGCGGCACGGCGGTGGCTCTTGGCCCACATGAAGACCGCGAGGGCGGCCGTCAGGACCACCAGCCCGACCGTCTCGAAGAGCTCCTCGACGACCCTCAGCGGGTGTCGCAGCCAGTCGTGGTCCGACGCCCACCGCTGGGCGTCCTCGCCGTGCACGTCCAGCCGGACGATCGGCCCGAAGTCGCGGAGGACCGCCAGGGTCAGCAGGCCGAACAGCAGGAAGCAGAGCGCGGCGGACCCCAGCTGCACGGAGCGGGGACGGTCGAGCACGGGCGCAAGTATGACGGGGACGGAGCCCCAGGACGAAGCGCCGATACCGGGAGGTGGGGGTCGGCGACGGCGGATAGCCTGACACGGTGATCGACCCGCGCATCCTCCGTGACGACCCCGACCGTGTCCGTGCGGCCCAGGGCAAGCGCGGGCTGTCCGCGGACGTCGTCGACGTGGCCCTGGCCGCCGACCGCGCGCGCCGCGAGGCGATCGTCCAGTTCGAGGCCAAGCGCGGCGAGCAGAAGACGCTCGGCAAGCAGGTCGCCCAGGCCCAGGGCGAGGAGAAGCAGGAGCTCCTGACCCGCACCAAGGCGCTGTCCGCCGAGGTCAAGGCCCTCGAGGCCGCCCAGACCGAGGCAGACGAGGCGTGGAACGCCGCGCTGCTGTCGCTGCCCAACCTGGCGGCCGACGAGGCCCCGCCCGGCGGCGAGGACGACTTCGTCGTGCTCGAGACGGTCGGCACCCCTCGCGACTTCGCGGCCGAGGGCTTCGAGCCGCGCGACCACATCGAGCTCGGCAGGCTCCTCGGCGCCATCGACATCGAGCGCGGCGCCAAGGTGTCGGGGTCGCGGTTCTACTTCCTCACCGGCGTGGGTGCCCAGCTGGAGCTGGCGCTGATCAACCTGGCGATGGAGCAGGCGCGCAACGCCGGCTTCACCCAGGTGATCGCCCCGGCGCTGGTGCGCCCGCGGGCGATGGACGGCACCGGGTTCCTCGGCCAGGCCGCCGACGACGTCTACAAGATCGAGGGCGAGGACCTCTACCTCGTCGGCACGTCCGAGGTGCCGATGGCGGCCTACCACTCCGACGAGATCCTCGACGCCGCGTCGCTGCCGCTGCGCTACGCGGCGTTCAGCCCCTGCTTCCGCAAGGAGGCCGGCTCGCACGGCAAGGACACCAAGGGGATCATCCGGGTCCACTGGTTCGACAAGGTCGAGATGTTCGTCTACACGACCACCGAGGACTCCTACGCCGAGCACCAGCGGCTGCTCGAGTGGGAGAAGGAGTTCCTCGACAAGCTCGAGCTGGCCTACCGCGTCATCGACGTGGCGGCCGGCGACCTCGGCCTGTCGGCCATCCGCAAGTTCGACTGCGAGGCGTGGATCCCGACCCAGGGCAAGTACCGCGAGCTCACCTCGACGTCCAACTGCACCGAGTTCCAGACCCGACGGCTGGACACCCGCGGCCGGTTCCCGGCCGACCAGGGCGGCACGAAGCCCATCTCCACCCTCAACGGCACGCTCTGCGCGATGACGCGCACCATCGTGGCCATCCTCGAGACCCACCAGAACGCCGACGGCTCGGTCACCGTGCCGCAGGCGCTGCGTCCGCACCTGGGTGGCCTCGAGGTGCTGAAGCCGGTCTCGTGACGGAGTTCGAGCCGAAGGTCGTCGCGCTCGACATCGACGGCACGCTGCTGTCGTGGGTCGAGGGGCAGGGCACGACCTACGAGAGCGTGACGCCGGCGGTGTACGACGCGGTGCACCGCGTCCTCGACGCGGGCGCGCACGTCGTGCTGGCCAGCGGCCGCTCACCGCACGGCATGACACCGATCGCCGACCTGCTCGACCTCCACGAGACCGACGCCGACCGCCTCTGGATCGTGGCCAGCAACGGCGCCGTGGTCTTCCGCTACCCGCCGATGGAGGTCGTCCTCGAGGAGACCTTCGACGCCGCGCCGGCCGTCCGTGCGGTGCTCGAGCGGCACCCGACCGCCCTGGTCGCGGTCGAGGAGCGCGGGGTCGGCTACCGCGTCAGCAAGGAGTTCCCGACCGGCGAGCTCTCCGGCGAGATGATCCTGACCGATGTCGAGGACCTCGTCGCCGGTCCGGTCAGCCGCGTGATCATCCGGGACCCGCAGGCGACGGCCGAGGACTTCGTGCGGCTCGCCTCCGAGCTGGGCCTCCACGGCACCGACTACGTCGTGGGTTGGACCGCGTGGCTCGACCTGGCGCCGGTGGGGGTCACCAAGGCCAGCGGCCTCCAGTACGTCGTCGACCAGCTGGGGCTCTCCGCCGCCGACACGCTCGCGATCGGCGACGGCCGCAACGACATCGAGATGCTGCAGTGGGCCGGCCGCGGCGTCGCCATGGGCCAGGCGGTCCAGTCGGTCATCGACGCCGCCGACGACGTGACCGACATCGTCTCGGAGGACGGCGCGGCGACGGAGATCGGGCGCTGGTTCTGAGCGCCACCCTCCCCCGTCTGGTCGCGACCGACCTCGACGGGACGCTCGTGCGCTCCGACGGCTCGGTGTCGCCGTACACGCGCGAGGTCCTGGCCACCCTGGAGGACCGCGGCGTGCCCGTGGTGTTCGTGACCGGTCGGCCGCTGCGCTGGGCCGAGGAGGTCTTCGAGCACGTCGGCAGCCACGGCCTCGCGATCGTCTCCAACGGCGCGCTCGTGTGGGACGTCGCCCACGGACGCGTCCACTCCGAGCACCCGATCCCGGTCGACGTCGCGCTCGAGGCGTGCCGGCTGCTCCGCGAGGCCGTGCCGGGAACGACGTACGCCGTCGAGACCGCCGAGGGCTTTGCCCTGGAGCCGGACTACCGCGAGCGTCACCCGGTCCCGGAGCACTCGCCGCGGGCCCCGGTGGACGAGCTGCTCACCCGACCGTTGCTCAAGCTGCTCGCCCGGCACGAGGAGCTCGAGCCACAGGCCTACTGGGACGCCGCCGAGGCCGCCATCGGCCACCTGGTCACCATCACCTGGTCGTCGACGTCCACGATGCTCGAGATCAGCGCCGCGGAGGTCACCAAGGCCTCGACCCTCGCCCTGCTCGCCGCCGACCTCGGGATCGGGGCCGAGGACGTGATCGCCTTCGGCGACATGCCCAACGACCTGCCCATGCTGACCTGGGCCGGGACCTCCTACGCGATGGCGGACGCGCACCCCACGGTCCGCGACGCGGCCCGGCACGTCGCCGGCGGGCACGACGAGGACGGCGTCGCGCACGCCCTGGCTATGGTGTTCGGGCTGTGAACCGCGCCCTCCGCTGCCTCGCCGCCGCCCTGCTCACGAGCGTCCTGCTCGCCCTCGGCGGCGCGTTGGTGACTCCCGGGGCGGCCTCGGCGGACGAGCCGACGGTCAAGTGCCCGTTCATCTCGGTCGCCGACAGCAGCAAGGCGGCCCTCGCGGTGTTCACCGGTGAGGTCACCACGGCCACCAGGGAGCCGAAGCCCTCCGGTGAGAAGGGCGCTGCCTTCCTGCAGGACGTGACGGTCACCCGCGTCTACCAGGGCGAGATCGACACCGAGACGGTCCAGGTGCGCTCGGAGCGGACGCCCAAGCAGTGCAGCCTCGGCGAGCTCGAGATCGGCACCGAGTACCTGTTCTTCGTCGTGTCCTCCGGCGACCCGTGGGAGGCCGTCAGCGGTGGCGGCACCGATGTCGCGGACCCCGAGCTCGTCGCCAAGGTCGAGCGCCTGCTCGGCGAGGGCCGCGACCCCGTGCCCCCACCACCCGCCTCGGCCGAGTTCACGCCCGTCGACACCGCGGAGCCGACCACGCTGTCGCGGGCCGCCGCACCCGGACTGGCGCTGGTGATCATCGGGCTGCTGGGCCTGATCGTGGTCCGCGGCCTCTCGCGGAGGCGCTAGCCCGGGCTAGAGGTACATCCCGCCGGAGTCGCCCGGCTGGGGCGGCTGGTTGGGGTCCTGGACGTCCTGCTGGTCCGGCAGGCCCATGCCCGGGGTCATCCCCGGAGGCAGACCGCGGCGGATCTGCTCGAACTGCATCTTGGCGGCCATCTGCTGGGCGTAGATCGCCGTCTGGATGCCGTGGAACAGGCCCTCGAGCCACCCCACGAGCTGGGCCTGCGCGATGCGCAGCTCACCGTCGGACGGGGTGGCGTCCTCGGAGAACGGCAGCGTCAGCCGCTCGAGCTCCTCGACGAGCTCCGGGGCCAGACCCTCCTCGAGCTCCTTGATCGAGGCCTGGTGGATCTCCTTGAGCCGGTTGCGGCTGGCCTCGTCGAGCGGGGCCGCCTTCACCTCCTCGAGGAGCTGGCGGATCATGCTGCCGATCCGCATCACCTTGGCCGGCTGCTCGACGAGGTCGGTCACCGACCGCTCGGCACCGTCCCCCTCACCGCTCGGCACGACCTCGAGCGCGGACGCCGGGACCTGGCCGATCGGGGTGCCGTCCGGACCGACCACGACGACCGTGGGCTCCTGCTCGGGCTGGCCGCCGGACTCGGGCGTCTGCTCGCTCATGGCGTCCAACCTAGTGGTCACCCGGTCGTCCACAGGCTGGGGGCTTTCCTGGGGATGAACGTCCTCAAGCTGTGGACGAAGACCCTGAGACCTGTGGACGAATCGGCGACTTCCGGTGGAACCAGAAGAATGTTTCGCGAACCCCTTGCGGACCTCCGGCGCCCGGGCATAGAACTCTCCCTACGCACTCCCTCCGGGGAGAGCGGGACAGCTCGAAGCAGAGGGTCCGTACGACGAAGAACCAGCTTGCTGGGGGCGCGTCGCGGAGGCTGGATGACGAAGCCGCCGGGGCCGGACGTGGAGAGAAGTCGATCGGGAGCGTCATCAGTACCGGTCAACCGAAGGGCCCTTGGCACTCATACTGTCGAGGGCCCTTCACCTATTTCCGGCCCTGTCTGCCCTGTCTGTCACGTCTCCCGGCCCGTGTCCCGGGTCAGGTGGTGAGCAGGATCTTCCCGCTGTGCTCGCCGCTCTCCATCAACGCGTGCGCCTCGCCCACCCGGTCCAGCGGCAGCGTCGCGTGCACGAGCGGCTTCACCGAGCCGTCGGCGACCAGGGGCCAGACGTGCTCGACCACCGAGGCGCAGATCGCGGCCTTGTCCTCGGCCGGCCGGGACCGCAGCGCCGTGGCGATGACCGCGCCGCGCTTGCGGAGCAGGACGTTGATGTCGAGCTCGGCCCTGGTGCCGCCCTGCATCCCGATGATCACGAGCCGGCCCTTGTCCGCGAGGGCGTCGACGTTGCGCTGGAGGTACGACGCGCCCATGTTGTCGAGGATGACGTCGACGCCGGCGCCGTCCGTGCGCTCCTTCACCACCGCGACGAAGTCCTCGTCCCGGTAGTCGATCGCGACGTCGGCGCCGAGCGACCGCGTCAGGTCGCGCTTCTCCGCGCTGCCGGCCGTCGTGAACACCCGGGCGCCCAGCGCCGTGCCGAGCTGGATCGCGAAGGTGCCGATGCCGCCGGAGCCGCCGTGGACCAGCAGCGTCTCGTCGGGCCGCAGCCCGGCGACCATGAAGACGTTGGACCAGACCGTGCAGGCGACCTCGGGGAGCGCGGCCGCGGTGACCAGGTCCACGCCAGCGGGCACCGGCATCAGCTGGCCGGCCGGCAGCGAGACCCGGGTGGCGTAGGCACCGGCCGACAGCAGCGCGCAGCCGACGTCACCGACCTGCCAGCCCTCGACGCCGTCGCCGACGGCGGACACCGTGCCGCTGCACTCCATGCCCAGGACGTCGGACGCGCCGGGGGGTGGCGGGTAGAAGCCCATCCGCTGCAGCAGGTCGGCCCGGTTGAGCCCCGCGGCGGCGACGTCGAGCACCACCTCGCCGGGCCCGGGCTCCGGGTCGGGCCTCTCGACGACCGCCAGGACCTCCGGGCCGCCGCCGCTCTCCGCCACCACTGCTCGCATGGCAGCGAGCCTAGGCCGCTCAGACCTCGTACAGCTCGCCCGTGTGGTCGACCAGGCTGTCGTCCGGGACGTCGTCGTCGATGTCGTCGGGGTCCCGGGCGTTGGCCGGCCGGTCCCACCCCTCGGCCAGCCTCTGGGCGCGGGCGGCCAGCGACTCGACCTGTTCGGGGTCGGCCGACCGGCTGCCGGCCGCGAAGCCCAGCAGGTAGGCGGTCACGGGTGCCGCCAGCTTCTCGACGTTGGTAGCCGCTGCCTTCGTGAGGTCTGCGAGCAGACCCTCGTCGACCTCGGCTTCGACGTCGAGCACGTCACTCAGCTCGTCGATCCAGTCGTGGAGGTTCACACGTCAAACGGTGTCGTCAGATCCGTCCGGTGGCAAGAGGTCACGCAGGTCCGCCCAGGTGTCGACGTCGCGGTGCTCGTCCCCCACCGACGGCACGTCGGCCAGGTCGAGGCGTGCCATCAGCGGCTGCAGCGCGGCCCCGTGCTGGTCCTCACGCGTCGGGCGAACGGCGTCGAGAGCCGTCGCGTCGACGACGAACACCAGCTGCCGGCGACCGTCCGGCCCGAAGAGCGCCGCGCCGTTCCGTCCGGCGCCGGCCTCCCGCAGCCGCCGGAACGTCGAAGCGGTCAGGTAGGGCATGTCGCAGGCGAGCACCGCCAGCCACGGGCGCTCGTCCAGCAGGGCGTCGCGGCCGGTGAGCATCGCCGCGACCGGCCCGCCGTGCCGGGGGTCCTCCCGCACGAACGTCACCGGCCGCTCGGTCGGCACCGGGTCACCGACGACCACGACCTCGCCCGCGTCGACGACGGCGTCCAGCGCCCAGGTCAGGAGGGTCCGGCCGAGGTGCTCGACCGACGCCTTGTCCACGCCGTCGAGCCGGGCGGCCGTGCCACCCGCGAGCACCACCGCGTTGAAGGCCGCGTCCATACCCGTCAGTCTGGACCGGTGACGACCGACACTGGGCTGCGGGTCGCGGTCGTGCAGGAGGCCTCCGGCCTCGACCCCGACACCAACCGGGCCCGGTTGCCCGAGCTGGTGCCCGGCGACACCGACCTCGTCGTGCTGCCGGAGGCCTTCGCCCGCGACTTCGGCGAGGCCGGGACGGACGTCGGTGCGTTCGCCGAGTCCCGCGACGGCCCGTTCGCGAGCGAGCTCGCCCGCGCCGCCGAGACGCAGGGCACCACCGCCGTGGCCGGGATGTTCGAGACGTCCGCGGACCCCCGACGCCCCTTCAACACCCTGGTGGTGCGCGGGACCGTCGCGGCGGCGTACCGCAAGATCCACCTCTACGACTCGTTCGGCTATCGCGAGTCCGACGCCCTCAGCGCGGGTGACGTGGCACCCGTCGTGGTCGAGGTCGAGGGCTGGAGGCTCGGCCTGATGACCTGCTACGACCTGCGTTTCCCGGAGCTCGCCCGGTCCCTCGTGGACGCCGGCGCCGACGTGCTGGTCGTGCCGGCCGCCTGGGTCGCCGGTCCGCGCAAGGTCGACCACTGGCGCACGCTGGTCCGGGCGCGGGCGATCGAGAACACGGTGTACGTCGTCGCCGCCGGCCAACCCGGTCCGCGGTACGCCGGGCACTCGCTGGTCGTGGACCCGCTCGGCGACGTCCTGGCCGAGGCCGGGGACGGGCCCGCGCTGCTGCGCGCGACGCTGACCCGCGACGGCCTCGAGCAGGCCCGGGCGACCAACCCGTCGCTGGCGAACCGCCGCCTCCCGCGGTGGTCACCGGCCACCGACTAGCCTTCACCGTCGTGTCTCGAGCCGTTCCCCGTCGCCGCGCCACCCGCGCGAGCCGGGGTGGCCGACCGGAGCCCCTCCCCGTCCCCGCCTTCGTCGAGGACGCCGAATTCGAGTCCTCGGTGGTCGAGCCGCCCCCGGCACGGGACGCGGCCGTCGAGCGCCCGGTGATCCAGCCACCGGCCGCGCAGACCCCGCCCACCGGGACCCCGCCCAGCAGGACCCTGCCCACCGAGACGCTGCCCACCGAGACCCTGCCCACCGAGACCCTGCCCACCGAGGAGGAGACCGTCCGCGAGGAGGTCGTCCCCGTCCCCACGGGCGCCGAGGTCCGCGTCCACGTCACCGAGGAGCACGAGACCCGCCCGGCCTGGTGGAACCTGTCGGCCTGGGCCGCGGTGGTGGCCGTCGGCGTCGCCTGCCTGGTCGCGGCCCTCGTCCCGGTCGGACCGGGATGGCTGGACGGTGTCGGCGCCGTGGCGGTCGTCTCGGCGTACTCCTGGGCCCTCGCGGCCCGCACCGGGGGTCGGCCCGTGGTCTTCGGCGCGCTCGCCCTCGTCATCGGCGTCGCCGTGCTCGTGCTGGACGAGGGCTACCTGCGCACCGGCGCCGCGGTGATGACGTGCGTCGTCTCTGCGGTGCTCGCGGTCATGGTGACCGTGCCCGGCGAGCAGTTCGTCCGCGTCGCCCGCGAGTGCGTGCTCGCCGTGCTGGTCGCCGCCGTCGGCGCGCTGGCCACCGTGGGCTTCGCACCGGTCATCTCCCTGATGCGATTCGAGTACGTCACGCTGGCCATCTCGCTCGTCGGCGTGCTCGTCCTCGTCTACCGGCTCGGCGCCGGCTGGCACGGCCTCGGTCGCCGCGGCGTCGCCGGGGTCCTGATCGGCGGCGCGATCCTCGCGGTGCTCCTCCTCTACGCCGAGCTGATGCGCCGCTACGGCCCACCCGGCCTGGTCGACTCGCTGCTCGACGGCGTGCGCTGGTCGCGCGAGAACCTCGGGGCGTTCCCCCGCCCGATCGAGGCGGTGCTCGGCGTCCCGGCCCTGGCCTGGGGGATCCACATGCGTGCCCGCCGCCGGCAGGGGTGGTGGCTGTGCGCGTTCGGCGTGGCCGGCACGACGGCGGTCGCCAACTCCCTGGTCAACCCCGCCATCTCCCTGCGCGAGTGCGGGCTCTCCGTCGGCTACGGCCTGGTCGTCGGGCTCCTGCTGGGGTACGCCGTGATCCGTGCCGAGGTCGCCCTCACCGGTGGCACCAGGGCCGGCCAGGGCGGTCGCCGCGCGGACGCGCCCGCCCCCGCGGTGCGTCCCGAGCCGCCCCGCGCCGCCGCCCTGCTCTGAGGCTTTCGCCGTTACGCGCCGGTAGCGGATAACTTCGCTGGCATGGCCCGGGAACGCATCACCGAGATCGTCGCCGAGATGGTCGCCAACGTGATGACGGTGCAGGTCTCCGAGGGCGACACCGTCGAGGCGGGCGACACCGTGGCCGTCCTCGAGTCCATGAAGATGGAGATCCCGGTCATCGCCGAGGTCACCGGCACGGTGCGGGCGGTCCGGGTCGCCGAGGCAGACGTCGTCCAGGAGGGCGACGTCCTCGTCGAGCTGGTCCTGGCGGACTAGCCACGCTTCGTGCTGCTGGGCAGAGGGGGCGGGATTCGAACCCGCGGCTGACATCTCTGCCAGCGACCGCTTTCAAGGCGGTTCCGATCGGCCACTCCGGCACCCCTCCTGGGCGGGGGCCAGCCTATGTGGTGGCCGCTCCGACCTACTCGGAGCCGCCGATCTCCATCTCCACCTCGTCGTAGGCGATGTCGTGGAGGCGCTGCAGGTGCCGGTTGACGTCCATGACGAGGCGCTTGAGCTCGAGGCGGGTCGCCTCGACGTCCGGCGTCTCCAGCACCTGGCCCGACAGCGCGGTCAGCCGCGAGAGCAGCGCGTTGCGCTCCCGGAACGCCGCACCTCCGCGCGCGGCCAGCCACCCGTCCTTGGAGCCGGCCTTCTCGCCCAGGAGCTCGTCGCGCACGACGCCCATCCGCTGCCGCACCACCCACCGCCAGTTGCCGAGGGGGATGCCGGCCCGGCGCGGTGCGTCGAGGCACTGGTCCAGCGCCTGGAGGGCGACGGGCAGCCCGGTCGTCGTCATCGAGCCCACCTCCCTGCCGTCGGTGGCGTCAGTGTGACCCACGTCACGATCGCCCACAACCCGCCGTCTCGCACTGTCACCGACTTGTGTTGAATCGGCGCATGCCGGCGAGTGACCCCACCCCGTACCCACTCGCGCCGCTCGTCGTCGCTCGCTTCGTCGGTCTCGGCCTGGTGCTGCTGGCCGTGACGATGTTCGTGGGCACGGCGCTGGTGGCCACCCTCGACCTGCCGCCCGACGTGCTCGTGGTCGTCCTCGTCCTGGGGCTGGCCGGCGTGCTCACGCTCGCGTGGTGGCTGCGCAGCCGGGCGTGGGTGGTGCGCACGTCCGAGGAGGGGTACGCCGTCCGCCTCGTCCGCGGGGCCGGTGTCACCGAAGCGCGCTGGGACGCGGTCGAGGACGCGGTGACCACCACCCGGCACGACGTCCCGTGCGTCGTGCTCCGCCTCCGCGACGGTCGCACCACGACGATCCCGGTGGGAGTGCTGGCCATCGACAAGGACGACTTCGTCCGCGAGCTGCAGGACCGTCTCCAGGCCGCGCGCGGCCTGAAGCCCTACCGCCCCGGGGCCGACGCGGCCGGGTGACGCCGGGTGACGCCGGGTGACGCCGGGTGACGCCGGGTGATTCGTCGCCCGCGCCGGCGGGCTTGTAACCTTGCTCCGCTGTTCGGGAGGCGTCGCCTAGTCCGGTCTATGGCGCCCGCCTGCTAAGCGGGTTTGGGGCTACAACCCCATCGAGGGTTCAAATCCCTCCGCCTCCGCAGCGAGTCCGACCCCCATCCGGTCCCCGGGTGGGGGTCGACTGCTCGCCCCCGTCGCGACCCCGACCGGAGCGTGCCTCAGCACCTCGGACGCGGTGGGACGCGAGGGGCGGAAGGCGCTCAGTGTGACGTTCGCCGGAACTAACCCCGGGGGGCATGGCGGTATGGACGACCCCCTGAAAGGCTGCCGTCAAGGGTCGCCGGATTGCATGTTTTTGCAATGCAATTTTGTGACCCACTGCCGGACTCGCTCCCTGTGAGCCCGTGCAAACAGACTACTACTCGCAGGCCATTCCGTGGGTCTGGCACAGACCAAGTTGGGGGAATCATGAAGAACTTCGCTCGCCGCATCGCCATCGTCCTGTCGGCCACCGCCGTCACCGTCGGCCTGCTCGGCGCCGCTGCGCCGGCCGAGGCGGCCAAGGGTGACAACGGCAGCGTTTCCCTCCAGCGCGACACTCAGTGGAACTGATCTGAGCAACCCCAGGTTTGAGACGAGGACCCGACTTTCCCCCCACTTGTCCGGTCCCAGCGCCTAACCCCCCAGGCCCGTCTCAACAGCACGAGGGCAGTGATCCCCAGGATCGCTGCCCTCGTGCATATTTCGGCCAGGAGCACATGGACGGTCCGGGGCTGCTCAGTCCTCGTCGACCTCGACCTCTTGGCCCGAGACCCCCATCCGACCCATCCGGTAGCCGAGCTGGAAGCGGGTCTCCGCCTCGTACTCCGTCTTGAGGTCCGCGACGTAGCCGGCGTAGGTGCGAGGGCTGACGCCGAGCCGCTTGGCGCTCACCGGATCGGCGTGACCCTCGATCAGCATCCGCATCGTCATCGCCCGCTGCTCGGAGGCGATGCCCTTGAGCAGCGAGGTGTCCCGGTTGGTGAACGGGCGGGCGCGCTCCCACGAGCGCTCGAAGACGTCGACGAGGTAGTCGACGACCGCAGGCTCCCGCACCACGACCGCGACCAGTGCTTGGTCCTGGTGGGGGATGATCGCGACTCGACGGTCCACGACGATCATCCGGTTGAAGAACTCGTCCAGCGTGCGAACCTCTGCGCCCCGGGCGCTGACCGCGGCGACGTACTTGTGCGTGGACGAGCTGCGCCGGGAGCTGTGCTGGTACAGCGTGCGCATCCGCACACCCCGCTCGACCGTCGCGATGTCTCGCAGCGCCGCCTTGGCGAGCGACCGAGGGTCTCGACGAGCCTCCGGCTGTGCCGTGAGCAGCTCCTCCTCGCACTCGCCGAGGAGCTGGGTGAGGAAGCCGTCGATCACCGCCCCACGCATGTAGGTGATGGCGCTGCTGGCCGACGCCTGGGGGGCGCGGCGGAAGCTCTGGGCGAGATGACCGAACGCCGAGTTCCACTGCGAGGACTCGGCCAGCAGCTTGGCCGCCTCCTGGCTCAGCGGGGAGACGACACGGGACTGGACGGCACCCGGATCCTCCGGCGTCCACAGGTCCTGCTCGTTGTCGTAGCTGATCAGGCCCATCTCGCCGAGCAGGTCGAAGGCCTGGCGCAGCTCGCCGCCGGCGTCGATGCGAGGGTCGGTCGCGGCGATGCCGCCGTTCTGGCAGATCTCCTCGTAGAGCTTGGTGGCGTCGTGCTCGAAGACGTCACGCTCGTCCGGGCCGTAGGTCGCCATCCTCACCACCCGTCGCCGTCGCTGCCTGGGCCGGGTCAAATGATCCCACAGCGACCGCTCCGGACGGGGGCCGGTCAGCGGTGGGCGGCGTGCACGGCGGGCCTCGGCGCCGCGGCGAGACGGGTCCGCATCCCGCTCGAGACGGCCGCACGCCGGTAGGCGTCCCTGGCCTCGTCCACGAGACCTGCCTCGTCGGCCGCGGCCCCGAGCTCGAACCAGAGCTGACCCGCCTCGTGGTCCGCGCCGACGCCGGTCAGGACCGTGATCGCGCGGCGGTACCACTCGCGCGACTGCTCGTGCTCGCCGACGTTCCAGTCGATCTGGCCCAGCAGCACCAGCGCGTCGACGCTGATCAGGGGCAGCTCGGTACCGGCCTTCTCGGCCACCGCGAGCGCACCCTCGCGCGCGGCATCCGTGTCGCCGGTCAGGTAGAGCGTCTGCACGCTCAGCAGCTCGTTGTGGAGGACGTCGGTGGTGCTGGCCTCGCTCCACGCCAGCTCACGCCGCGACACGGCGAGCTGCTCACGAGCGTCCTCGAGCCGAGGCGGCTGGGCCTGCATGAGGATGACGCCCAGCTGCATGCGCAACCGACCGATGTCGCGTACGCGCTCGGTGTCCTCGAGCAGGTGCAGCGCGCGGCGGGCGAGGACGATCGCTTGGTCGATGTCGCCGGACTCGGTGCGGATCGCGCTGGCGTTCCAGTAGGCCGAGGCCCGGGCGACCGGGGAGCTGACCTGCTCGGACTCCGAGATCGCCCGGTCGACGATCTCCGTCGCCTCGACGATCCGGCCGTCCACGTGGAGGGCGGCCGCGAGGGTCACCGCGAGCCGGATGCTCTCCTCGGTGGCCAGCTCGCCGGCCGGCACCGCGTCCATGGCGGCACGGGCGACGCCGATCGCGCGGTCGAGCTGCCCGCTCTCGCGCCAGATGCGGCAGAGGGCCGTCGCCGCCTTCAGGTGCGTGGCCTGGTCCGGGTGGTCGTCGATGACCCTGAGGTAGGCCTCCGCCGCGTGGGGGTCCCCGAGCGCGTCGAGCGCACCGGCCTCGACGAGCCGTGCGCGGCGGACCCCGCCCGAGACGCTGCCGAGGTGGGCCGAGCCCAGGGCGTCGCGGGCCTTGTCGAGCGCGCCGTCCGCCTCGCCGCCGACCAGCGACAGCTCGGCGTGGTCGAGCAGGAGCTCGAGCCGGCGTACGTCCTCCCAGTCCTCACCGATGACGAAGAACTCGACGCTGACGCCCAGTCTCTCGGCGAGCAGGGAGAGCAGCTCGGTGCTCGGCCGGCGCTCCCCGCGCTCGATCCTGGAGAGGAACGCGGCGGAGGCGTCGTCCTGGCCCAGGTCGGGCTGCGTCAGGCCCGCGGCCACGCGAGCAGCCTTGATGCGCGCGCCGAGGTCCGCGGAGGCGACCTCGGTGAGCGCACGCGCCAGCTCGGGAGTCATGGGTCCATGTTGACCGTCGGTGGCACTTCTGAGGCGATTTCGGGCAAATTGGCTTGCCAACCTGGGGTTTTGGACTAGACGCGTGCAACTTGCCTGTACTTGACTGTGCACAGGGAGTTACCCCTCCTCCCTTCCCGAGAGAAATGACCCCGCACATGAAGCGCAATTCCATCCGTCTTGCCATCGCATCGCTGACGGTCTCCGCGAGCCTCCTGGGCCTCACGGGCATCGGTTTCATCGACGACCTGCTCGGCGGCAGCAGCGCCCAGCGAGGCGGCACCGTCTGGTGCTGCTGACCAGCAGCTGACCCTCACTGGTCGTCATCTCGGGACGACCAGGTCTAGATCTGTCTGGGGTTGCCAGGCATGAGTTTCACTGAATCGCTATCCGCTTGCCCGGAATTGACCTAACCTTGTGGAACGAGGGCAGCCCCCCAGCCCTCCGACGGAACAGCCCGGCGCCCGCACATTCCCCCCACCGCGTGGCGCCGGGCAGTCCGGAACCTCCGCAGACAGAACGAGGGCCGCACCACCTCTCGGTGGAGCGGCCCTCGTCTGTGTCTACGGGTGGTGCGGGTCCTCAGACCCCGAGGCGAGCCTTCAGGCCGTCCAGCTCGGCCCACAGCACCGTCGGGAGCTCGTCGCCGAACTTCTCGAACCACTCCTGGATCTGCGGGATCTCGGCCTTCCACTCCTCCGGGTCCACGGCCAGGGCGGCGGTGAGCGCCTCCTCGGTCATGTCGAGGCCGTCGGTGTCGAGCGAGCCGGGGGCCGGCACGTGGCCGATCGCGGTCTCCTCGGCGGCCGCCTGGCCCTCGATGCGCTCGACGACCCACTTGAGGACGCGGCTGTTCTCGCCGAAACCGGGCCACAGGAAGCCGCCCTCGTCGTCGCGGCGGAACCAGTTGACGTAGAAGATCCGCGGCAGCTTGGACTCGTCGTTGTCCTTGCCGATCGAGATCCAGTGGTTCATGTAGTCGCCGGCGTGGTAACCGATGAACGGCAGCATGGCCATCGGGTCGCGGCGGACGACGCCGACCTGGCCGATCGCGGCGGCCGTGGTCTCGCTGGAGAGCGTGGCGCCGAGGAAGGTGCCGTGGGTCCAGTCGCGGGCCTCGAACACCAACGGGATCGTGGTCTTGCGGCGACCGCCGAACAGGATCGCGTCGATCGGGACACCGCGCGGGTCGTCGTACTCCGCCGCGAGGATGTCGCACTGCTTGATCGGGGTGCAGTAGCGGCTGTTGGGGTGGCTGGACAGCTCCTCGCTGTCCGGCGTCCACGGCTCGCCCTTCCACGAGGTCGCCCGGGCCGGCGGGTTCTCCAGGCCCTCCCACCAGATGTCGCCGTCCTCGGTCAGGGCGACGTTGGTGAACACCGAGTTGCCCTTGTTGATGGTGCGCATGGCGTTGGGGTTGGTGTGCTCGTTGGTGCCCGGGGCGACGCCGAACAGGCCGTACTCCGGGTTGACCGCCCACAGGCGGCCGTCCTCGCCGATCCGCATCCAGGCGATGTCGTCACCCAGGGTCTCGACCTTCCAGCCCGGGATGGTCGGCGCCAGCATGGCGAGGTTGGTCTTGCCGCACGCGCTCGGGAAGGCCGCGGCGATGTACTTGACCGTGCCCTCGGGGCTGGTCAGCTTGAGGATGAGCATGTGCTCGGCGAGCCAGCCCTCGTCGCGCGCCATCACGCTGGCGATGCGCAGGGCGTAGCACTTCTTGCCGAGCAGCGCGTTGCCGCCGTAGCCCGAGCCGTAGGACCAGATGGCTCGCTCCTCGGGGAACTGCACGATGTACTTGGTGTCGTTGCACGGCCAGGCGACGTCGGCCTCGCCCTCGGCCAGCGGGTGGCCGACGGAGTGGATGCAGGGCACGAAGTCGGAGCCGAGCTCGGTGATCCGCTCGAGGACGTTGCTGCCGACGCGGGCCATGACCTGCATCGAGGCGGCGACGTACGCCGAGTCGGTGACCTCGATGCCGAACATCGGCTTCTCGGCCTCGAGGTGACCCATGACGAACGGGATCACGTACATCGTGCGACCGGCCATGCTGCCCTCGTAGAGACCCCGCATGAGGGTCTTCATCTCGTCGGGCTGCATCCAGTTGTTGGTGGGGCCGCAGTCCTTCTCGTCCACCGAGCAGATGTAGGTGCGGTCCTCGACTCGCGCGACGTCGATCGGGTCGCTCGCGGCGTGGAACGAGTTCGGCTTGATGTCCGGGTTGAGCCGGGTGAACGTGCCGGTCGCGACGAGCGCGTCGGTGAGCTCGGTCCACTCGTCCTCCGAGCCGGTGCACCAGTGGATGCGAGCCGGCTTGGTCATCGCTGCGACCTCGTTGACGAAGTCGAGGATGCCCTGGTGCGTCGTGGGAGCCTCCGCCGACGAATGGCTGGGAGCGTCCTGGGTGGCGGTCATGAGGGCCTGTCCTCTCGCGCAATCGCGGATGGTGCCTGTTCGCGCGGCGTCGTTGTCGGCGACTGGTCTCCGGTCCGAGGCCGTTCGTGGCATGCACGATGCACGGCGGACCCCGGGATTCGGCGAGGGTACCTGCGCTGAAACGCGGGTCATATTGGAACGGTCTAAGGGCCATGGCCCAGATCACACTGGTGAATAGGCAGACGCCTCCGCAGCGCGTACGGTGCCCCGACACGCACCCCTCGTCGTACCTGCAGGAGCATCGGATGCGCACTCGTCGCCGTCTCGTCGCCGCCATCGCCGCGTCCGCCCTGGGCTGGACCACGCTGACCCTGGTCGTGACCACGCCCGCCGCCCAGGCCGCCCCGGGCGCGAGTGCCTCGGCGGACAAGCAGAGGCGGGACGCACCGCACGACCCGGCGACGTACTACGCCGGCACGGAGGGCCTCACCGGCTCGGCCCTCAAGGGCGTGCTCAACGACATCATCGACGGCAACACGCAGCTGACCTACGCCCAGGTCTACGACTACCTCCCCGTCACCGACGAGGACCCGCTCAACTCCAGCAACCTCACGGTCTTCTACTCCGGGACGAGCCTGCTCAAGACGGCGCGCTGCGGTGGGGGCAGCTGCGCGGGCCAGTGGAACCGCGAGCACACGTGGCCGCAGAGCCACGGCGACCTCAACACCACCGTCGGACCGGGGACCGACCTGTTCCACATGCGGCCCGAGTTCGCCGACACCAACAGCTCGCGCGGCAACAAGGACTTCGACAACGGCGGGACGGCCACCGTCCCGAGCTGCTCGCCCTGCCGGTCGACGGGCAGCACCTTCGAGCCGCGCGCGGCCGTCAAGGGCGACCTGGCCCGCGGTCTCATGTACATGGACGTGCGCTTCGAGGGCGAGGCCGACGACGGCAGCTACAGCCAGAACCTCGAGCTGGCCGACGCGACGGGCACGAGCGGGCCGCGCATCGGCAAGCTGTCGACCCTGGTCGCCTGGTCGCTCGCGGACCCGCCGGACAACCTCGAGCGGGCCCGCAACGACCTGGTCGACGGGACCTACCAGCACAACCGCAACCCGTTCATCGACCACCCCGAGTGGGTGTGCGCGATCTGGGGCAGCCAGGTCCCGACGCAGTGCGCGGTCGCGCCGAACAACCCGCCCACCACGTCGCCGATGACCCAGACGACCGCCGAGGACACGCCCACGACGGTGGCGCTGGTCTCGCAGGACGTCGACGGCGACCCGCGCACCTGGTCGATCACGCCCGGCCAGGGCGCCACCCACGGCACCGCGACGATCAGCGGCTCGAACCTCAGCTACACACCGGCCGCCAACTACGCGGGCACCGACGTCATCGGGGTGACGGTCTCCGACGGCAGGGGCGGCACCGCGTCGACGACGGTGACGATCACGATCACCCCCGTCAACGACCCGCCGACCACGGCGCCGATGACGAAGACGACCTCGGAGGACACCGCGACCACGGTCGCCCTGGTCGCGAACGACGTCGACGGTGACTCGCTCACCTGGTCCATCACCTCGCCGGCCTCGCACGGCACGGCCGGTGTCACCGGATCGACGCTGAGCTACTCCCCCGCCGCGAACTTCCACGGCTCGGACACGATCGGCGTCCAGGTCGACGACGGACACGGCGGTGTCGTCACCACGACGGTCACCATCACCGTCACGCCCGTCAACGACGCACCCGTCGCCAACCCCACGAGCGCCAGCACGCCGCGCAACGCGAGCACCCCGATCACCCTCAGCGGCTCGGACGTCGACGGCGACGCCCTCACGTTCGCGATCGCCGGCCCGCCCGGCCACGGCGACGTCTCGCTGTCCGGCGGGGTGGCGACCTACACCCCGGCGACCGACTACTTCGGCGACGACTCGTTCACCTTCACCGCGAAGGACCCGTCCGGCGCGACCTCCGCGCCCGCCACCGTGTCGATCACCGTGACCAACAACCCGGCCGCGCCGGTGGCCACCGGCGTCAGCACCTCGACCGCCGAGGACACGCCGACGACGTTCACGCTCACCGCCACCGACCCCAACGGTGACCCACTGACCTACGCGCTGGGCACCGACCCGGGTGACGCACCCGACCACGGCTCGGTCGACATCGTCGGCAACCAGGCGACGTACACGCCCGCCGCGAACTTCCACGGCACCGACTCGTTCACCTGGACGGTGACCGACGGCAGCACCACGGTCGAGGCCTCGGCCACGATCGTGGTCAGCTCGGTCAACGACGCGCCGACCGCCGCGAACGGAACCCTGACCACGCCCGAGGACACCGCGGCCACGGTCGTCCTGAGCGCCGCCGACGTGGACCTCGACCCGCTGACCTTCGTCGCCGGCGAGGCGGCGCACGGCACCGTGAGCCTGTCCGGCTCCTCGGTGACGTACACGCCCGACGCGAACTTCCACGGCGCCGACGCGTTCACGTTCACCGCCTCCGACGGGACCGCCACCTCGGCGCCCGCGACGGTGGCGGTCACGGTCACCTCGGTCAACGACGCTCCCCAGGCCACGGCGACGAGCATCACCACCGCCGAGGACACCGCGAAGACCGTCACCCTGGTCGCGACGGACGTGGACAGCGCCTCGTTGACCTACGACGTCGCGACCGACCCGGCGCACGGGTCGGTGAGCATCGTCGGTGCCGAGGCGACGTACACCCCCGCCGCCGACTACCACGGCACCGACTCGTTCACCTGGACCGTCTCCGACGGATCCCTGGAGACCACGGGCACCGCGACCATCACGGTGACCGCGGTCAACGACGCCCCCACCGCGGGCCCGGTCGCTCCGGTCACCACCGCCGAGGACAGCGGCGTCACGATCCCCCTGGTCGGCGACGACGTCGACGGCGACGCGCTGACCTACGCCAAGGCGGGCAACCCCGCCCACGGCACGGTCGTCGTGTCGGGGAGCTCGGCGACCTACACGCCGGACGCGCAGTACTCCGGACCGGACAGCTTCACCTACACCGTCGGCGACGGCACGCTCACGTCGTCGGCCACGACCGTCACGATCGACGTCACCCCGGTCAACGACGCGCCGACCGTGCAGGCCGAGCTGCTGCAGACCACGGCCGGCACGCCGGTCTCGGTGACGCTCATGACGAGCGACGAGGAGGGCGACACCGTCGCCGTCACCGACACCACCGAGCCGACAAGCGGCTCCGTGACGGTCTCGGGGACGACGCTGACCTACACGCCCAGCGTCAGGTCCGGGACCGACAGCTTCTTCGTCACGGTCTCGGACGGCAACAGCACCGCGACCGCGCAGATCGGCGTGGAGATCTCGGCCCGCACCGCCATCCTCGCGGTGAGCACGCCGTCGGCGACGCGCGGCAGGCCGGTCACGACGACCATCGCCGCCGCCGGCCCCGCCGGCCCGAAGCCGTCAGGTCAGGTGACGCTCAAGAACGGCGCCACCACGGTGGGCACCGGCACCCTCGACGCTGCTGGCATCGCGACCGTGACCTGGACGCCGACGAGGGCCGGGACGACCAGCCTCACCGCGGCGTACGCCGGCGACGGCCTGTTCGCGCCGACGGTCTCCGCCGCCAAGGGCGTCCCGGTGGCGAGGACCACCCCCGCTCTCTCCTTCGGCGGCAAGGTCAAGGCCGGCAAGAAGGGCAGGGTCAAGGTCACGATCGCCAAGGTCGCGGGCGTGTCCGCCACCGGCACGGTCAGGCTGAAGGTCGGCAAGAAGACGTTCACGGCGACCCTCAAGGGTGGTGTGGCCACCTTCAAGATCGGCCGGGTCCCGGACCGGGCGCGGCTGAAGGTCACCGCGACGTACGCCGGCGACGGTCAGTACCTGGGCAGGTCCGCGAAGAAGGTCTACAAGCTGAGGTAGCCGCCGAGCGGCACGGGTCGCCTCAACCGTCGAGACGTCGGGAGAGGACCGTGAAGAGGTCCGCGGCCGTCTCGGCCAGCTCGACGGGCGTGAGGGTGACCTCGCCGGAGAGCCAGGCCGCGACCAGCTCGGCGAACCCCGCGACGTAGACGAGTCCGTAGATGCGCGCGCGCTCCGCGGGCCAGGCCCGGTCGCCGTAGAGGGCGGCGGCCTCGCGGGCGACGAACTCGGCGAAGACGCCCACCAGCTCCTGGCGCCGTGCCCGCAGACGCGGGTTGGCGCTCGAGTGGATGACGGCCACCTTCGCCTTGGCGGGTGACCGCTGGACGAGGTCGACGAACGCCGTCATCACCGCCCGCACCCGCGCCTCGGCGGGTCCCGAGGTGCTCTCGACCGTGGCGGTCGCCAGCGCGATGATGTCGTTGCACACGCTGTCGAGGGCCGCCAGGAGCGCCTCGTCGAGATTGGCGAAGCTCTCGTAGAAGTAGCGCTCGGTCAGGCCAGCCGTGCTGCAGATGGCGGTCATGGTCGCGGCCGCCTCGCCCGACTCGCCCAGCACCACGATCGACGCGTCGACGAGGCGCTGACGCCGGTCGGCCGCCCGCTCGGGCGCCGTCCGGCCGCCGTACGAACGCTTCGCGGTCACGGGCCCACCTTGACGGATCCTGCGGACCGGACCAAACTGACAGGGATGTCTGTCAGATTGAGAGGACGCCAGGACCTGCCCCTCGTGGGTGGCACCTTCGCCTACCTGCGCGACCCCCTGACCTTCATGCGCGACCAGGCCGCTCGCCACGGCGCGGTCTCCGAGATGGACTTCGTCGGCTCCCGCTGGACCGTGCTGCTCGGCCCTGACGCGTGCGGCGAGGCGCTGCGCAACGCCGACAAGGCCTTCGCCAGCGGCCCAGGGTGGGGCCGACTGGTCGGTCCGTTCTTCGACCGCGGCCTGATGCTCCTGGACTTCGAGGAGCACCACCGGCACCGTCGCCTCCTTCAGGCGGCGTTCACCCGCGACCGACTGGAGGGCTACACCGCGGCTCTCGGTCCGGCCGTCGCGCGAGGCCTCGACCGGTGGGACGCCGGTGCGGACTTCGCGGTGTACCCGGCCCTCAAGGACCTCACCCTCGACCTGGCCACCCAGGTCTTCATGGGCGCCGACGACCGGACCGACCCGGACGAGCTCCGAGCCGTCAACGAGGCCTTCGTCGCGTGCGTGCAGGCCGCCACCGCCGTGGTGCGGTTGCCGCTCCCGGGAACGAGGTGGGGGCGTGCCCTGCGAGGACGACGGCTGCTCGAGGACCACCTGGGTCGTCGGCTCGACGAGCGTCGGACCGGCGGCGGGGACGACATCTTCTCGGTGCTGTGCCGGCTGTCGCAGGACGGCGAGCAGCTCTCGGACGCCGACGTCGTCAACCACATGATCTTCCTGCTGATGGCGGCCCACGACACCTCGACGATCACCGTGTCCACGGTGATGCAGTACCTCGGCCAGCACCCGGCGTGGCAGGACCGCCTCAGGGCGGAAGCCGCCGACCTCGACGAGCAGCCCACGCTGGAGGAGCTCGACGGGCTGGTGTCCTTCGACCTGGTGCTCAAGGAGGCGCTCCGGCTGGTGCCACCGGTCCCGGTGCTGGCGCGCCGCACCGTCAAGGACACCGAGGTGCTCGGCGTACCCGTGCCGGCCGGGCGACTGACCGCGGTGATGATCCACCTCCAGCACCACGACGAGGCGCTGTGGCCCGAGCCCGAGCGGTTCGACCCCGAGCGCTTCTCGGTCGACCGGCGCGAGGACAAGGTCCACCGGCACGCGTGGGAGCCCTTCGGGGGTGGCGTCCACAAGTGCCTCGGCATGTTCTTCGCCGGCGCGGAGGTCAAGCTGATCCTGCACCAGCTGCTGCGCAGGTACTCGTGGACGGTTCCCACCGACTACCGCGCACGACTCGGCTACGCCTCGCTCCCCGTTCCGCTGGACGGCCAACCGGTCGACCTGCACGCCTTGGAGAGGACCCCATGACCAGGACCATCGACATCTCCGGCCTCGCCGTCGTCGTCACCGGCGGGGCACGCGGCATCGGCCGCGCCACCGTCGAGCGACTGGCCCGCGCCGGCGCCCACGTCGCCATCGGGGACCTCGACGGCGAGCTGGCAGCGACCACCGCGGCCACCGTCTGCCGGCGGACCGGGGCCCAGGTGCTGTCGGCGCCCCTCGACGTCGGCGACCCGGACTCCTGGACCGCGTTCCTCGAGGCGGTGGCCGAGATCGGCCCCCTCGACGTGCTCGTCAACAACGCCGGGATCATGCCGCTCGGGCCGGTGCTCAAGGAGAGCACCTCGGTGACCAGCGCGATCGTCAACGTCAACCTGCTCGGTGTCATCCACGGGACGAAGGCGGTCGCGCCGGGGATGACCGACCGGGGTCGGGGCCACATCGTGAACGTCGCGTCCGCGGTCGGACGCGTGGCCGTCCCCCACGGCGCGACGTACTCGGCCTCGAAGTTCGCCGTCGTCGGGTTCTCCGAGGCGACCCGTGCCGAGCTCGCACCGCACGGCATCGACGTCAGCATGGTGCTGCCCACCGTCGTGCTCACCGAGCTCCCGGCCGGCGTCCCGGCCGCCCGTGGGGTCAAGCCGGTGACCGCCGAGGACGTGGCCGAGGTCATCGAGGCGACGATCCGCAGGCCCAGGCCCGAGACCTGGGTGCCCCGCTGGAGCCAGACCGTCGCGAAGTCCGCGAACCTGCTCCCCCGCCGGGTCAAGGAGGCGGTCGCCCACGCGATGAGGGCTGACAGCGCCCTGGCCGATGCCGACGAGAGCGCCCGCGCGTCCTACGAGGCGCGGGTCCGAACGCACGAAGCCGCACCGTCAGCGGACTGACGTGCGGCTTCGGGACCCTGCGCGCCCGTAGGGATTCGAACCCCAAACCTTCTGATCCGTAGTCAGATGCTCTATGTCCGCAGCCGTCGACTGACGTGGTTCGTACCCGCGCTCACCTGCGGTGATTGACCGTACGGCGTCCAGGACCGTCGTTGGCCGACCAGTGGATCCACGGCTCGCCATGTAGCAAATGTGTAGCGACCTGACGTGCGGCTATTCAACGGGCCACGCGAGGTTCCACGGCGGTCTGCACTCGCCGTAGACGGCGACTTCGACCGGACCAGGTGCTGTCGTCAGGTGCATCCACAGGGTCAACTCGCTTCCTGCGATCAACAGCGAACCAATCAGGTTGTTGACCCGGCAGGTGGTGGACGATCCCCCGTAGTAGCAGTCATGGCGCTCGATGTGCTCGTAGCGAGACCACCGGTACGCCAGATTCTCGGACCTCCCGACGTAGAGGACTTCGCTCCCATGCGCGACCACATAGGCGCCGGGCGAGGAGGGCACGCCCGTCAGTTGTAGGTAGACGAACGGTCCGTACCCATGAGCGTGTAGGGCGCGTCCCCTGGGATTGCGGTTCTTGTCGAAAACGTGAGGGTGAGTGTGGTGGGTGTACGTCCTGATTGCTGTGCCATCCCCGCGCCAGGCTTGGATCGGACATACCTCTGCAAACTCGTATCCGGCGAGATGCACACCAGCGATTTTTGCAGAAGCGCACGTCGTGTGTCGCAAGCCAACTGTTCGGTCAGTCCCGTTCACTCAGCCGGCCCCGTGTTGGACGCATCCCACTTAGACTCCCGCGCATGGCGTCACCGACTGGGTTCACGGACAAGGTCGCCTTCGTCTGGAGGGTCGCTGACAAGCTGCGTGGCACCTTCAAGCAGCACGAGTACGGCGCGGTGATCCTGCCGCTGCTTGTCCTGCGACGCCTGGACGCGGTCTTGGCGGACACCAAGGACGCCGTTGTCGCCAAGGCCAAGGGGTTCACGGACATCGGCCCGGGCCAAGACAAGCTCTTGACCAAGCTCGCCGGCCAGTCGTTCTACAACACGTCGCCCTTAACCATGGTCACGCTGCTGCATGACGACAAGAACGTCGCCGCCAACCTGCGCTCCTACATCCGTGGCCTCTCGCCCACGGCGTACGAGGTGATCGAGGCCTACAACTTCGAGGACAAGATCACCCGAATGGACAAGGCGGGGATCCTCTATGCCGTTCTTGGCGACTTCGCCGACCTCGACGTCCGGCCCCAGGTAGTAAGCAACGAGGCGATGGGCTACGTCTTCGAGGAGTTGTTGCGCAAGTTCTCCGAGATGAGCAACGAGACCGCCGGTGAGCACTACACCCCGCGTGAGGTCATCCACCTGATGGTCGACCTGTTGCTGGTGGACGCCCAGGGCATCGAGACCAACCCCCGGCCGGTGCGCACCGTCTATGACCCCGCGGCCGGCACCGGCGGCATGCTGACGATGGCGCGGGACCGCATCTCCGACCTGAACAAGGACGCCGATGTCCACGTCTACGGCCAGGAGCTCAACGACGAGACATGGGCGATTGCCCGGTCGGACCTGATGATGCAGGGCGTTGATCCGACACGGATCAGCAACGGCAACAGCCTGACCGCCGACGCATACCCCGCGGATCACTTTGACTTCATCCTGGCGAACCCGCCATACGGCGTGGACTGGAAGGGGTACGCGGCACCGATCAAGGACGAGCACTCGCGACTCGGGTGGGAGGGCAGGTTCGGTGCGGGACTCCCGCGCGTCTCAGACGGGTCACTGCTGTTCCTCCAGCACATGCTCAGCAAGATGAAGCCTGGCGGCTCGCGAGTAGGCATCGTGCTGTCGGGCTCCCCCTTGTTCTCCGGCGCGGCTGGCTCCGGGGAAAGCGAGGTTCGGCGCTGGGTCCTGCAGTCAGACCTGCTCGAGGGCATCGTGGCGCTGCCGGACCAGATGTTCTACAACACGGGCATTTCGACGTACGTCTGGATCCTTACCAACGCCAAAGCCAACGGGCATCGCGGGCGGGTCGTCCTCGTCGACGCCCGTGAGCTCGGCACCAAGATGCGCAAGTCGCTCGGCGACAAGCGCAAGGAGCTCACGAACCAGGCGATCGACGAGGTGGTGCGTTTGTACCGCGACGCCCTCGACCCCGAGCTTGACGACCCTCGCGTCAAGGTGATGCGGGCCGAGGAGTTTGGCTTCCAGCGGATCACAGTCGAGCGTCCGCAGGTCGGAGAAGACGACGAACCGGTGCTCAGAAAGGGCAAGCCGGTTCCGGACGCATCGTTGCGCGACCAAGAGAACGTGCCGCTCCCGCCCGGTTTCCACGACCTCGCTGAGGACGCGCAGGCCAAGACGTTGATCGAGTCCGCCGAGGCATACCTCGAGGCCGAGATCAGGCCGTACGTCGCGAACGCCTGGCTGGACCACGCCAAGACAAAACTGGGATACGAGATCCCGTTCGCACGGCAGTTCTACAGCTACACGCCACCTCGCCCCGTTGAGGAGATCGCCGCGGAGATCAGGGCACTCCTTTCCAGCACAGTGGGATCCGAAGCTTGGAATTCACGTGACTTGAAGTCGC